>JAEEGI010000284.1_pt1 | contig 267646 bp, 241 predicted proteins | sample 8958751 | NCBI WGS metagenome assembly JAEEGI01 (sample SAMN16246545, study PRJNA631951) | gut metagenome | biome: gut microbiome; feature: rumen; material: KS-attached | host: Bos | place: Iran: Karaj | collected 2018-10 | reverse complement strand
CCGCAGGTGCAGTTGTAACCAAAGACGTAGCACCCGGTACCATTGTGGGCCGCAATCCTGCCAAGTTTATCAAGAATGTCTAAATCTACGTACTATGAAAACGCTCCTTGCCCTTGCGCTCATCCTGACAGCCAGTTGCTCCGCTCAGAACACGAAAACTCCTGAAATCAATCAAAACTCAACCCTCCCTATGAACCAGACTACAATTACTCTCAACAACGGCGTCGTCATCCCTCAGTTCGGACTCGGCGTTTATTCCATCCCCGCAGGCGAGACAACCTACAACAGCGTTCTTGCTGCTCTCAAAGCCGGCTATCGGCATATTGATACCGCACACGCTTACCAGAACGAACGCAGCGTGGGCCAGGCCGTGAAAGATAGCGGCATTCCCCGCGAGGAGATTTGGATCACCTCCAAACTCTGGCCTAACGAGTACGGCGAAGGTGTAACGCTCAAGCAGCTTGACAAAATGCTTGCCCGCCTGGGACTTGAATATCTTGATCTCGTGTACCTGCACCAGCCGCTGGGTGACTACAACGGTGCCTGGAAAGAACTGGAGAAGGCCCTCGAAATGGGCAAGGTCCGCGCCATCGGCATCAGCGACTTCGACTTCAATGACGAACTCTTCGAGTCCATCGTGGTTCCCGCCAAAGTCAAGCCCCAGATGTTCCAGATCGAGTGCCACCCGTATGCCCAGCGTGAACATTGGCAGGAAATGGCAGCCAAGTACAATATCCAGATTGAGAGCTGGTTCCCGCTCGGTGGACGCGACAGCCACGGTGAGATTCTCCGCGACCCTGTGATTAACGCCATCGCTCAGGCCCACGGCAAGTCCGCAGCCCAGGTCATCATCCGCTGGCATCTTCAGAAAGGCTTCTGTGTTGTCCCCGGCTCTTCCAATCCGGTCCATATACAGGAGAACATCGAATCCTTCAGCTTTTCGCTTTCCGACGATGAGATGAAGCAGATTGCCGCCCTGAATAAAGAGAAACGTTATTTCAACATGTCCTATGAACAGATCAAAGCCTGGATGGGCGATTACGAACTCTGGGATTAATTCGCTAACTTAGCCATATGAAACACTTTGTAAAAACATCTCTGACGGTCTTGCTGGCGGTGCTTGCCACCGGCACGGCCTGTGGACAAAACAAGAACAATATGAACCAGAAAGCACTTGTCGTCTTTTTCTCCCACGCAGGGGAAAACTACTCCGTAGGGTACATCGAAGTGGGCAACACAAAAATCGTGGCCGACTATATCTCCGAAATCACCGGCGCCAAACAGTTTGAAATCGTAGCCGAGAAGAACTACGACATGCCCTATATGGATCTCATCAAAGTCGCTCAGGACGAAGCTAAAGCCGGAGATCTTCCAGCTTACAAAGGCGATGTGGACGTAGCTCCGTACGATGTCATATTCATCGGCGGACCCATCTGGTGGGGTACCTATCCGCAAGTGATGTTCACCTTCTTTAGGGATCATGACCTTTCGGGCAAGACCGTAATCCCGTTTACTACGCACGAAGGCAGCGGGCTTGCCTCCACCGTCCAGGATGTGAAGAAAGCCTGGCCGAGGGCAACTGTGAAAGATGGTTTCGCCATCTACGGCCACGAAGTCCGCTCTGGCAGGGCCAAAGTGGAGAAATGGCTGAAGGGATTAGGCTGGTGAGTTCGAATTGATCTGTGTAAAGCATCCATGAATCGTTGGATTTCCACCCGTCTTTCCAGGAGCCGGAGATTCGAGATTCAGCATGTTTGGCCCACGAAGCAAAAACAGTCAGCCTTACCGCTGACTGTTTTTTGTTTCTCCGACTCGGGAGGTCCTTTAACGGATCACCGCCAAAACCGGGTGAGCAGTATAGGGGCCAGTGTAGAAACCAGGAGGTAGTTGCATGGATATGACTATGGATTCTCGTCGTTGTTTTGGAGCCATTGCGCGGCAGGCGCTGTGATAAATCGCTGATAATCAATGCGTACATCCTCAATCGTCCGCGCAATAAGCCGCTTGGACGGCGGACCGAGCTCCTTGGGCACAAACTGCCAGCTGAGAATCAGGTATTTACCTAATGATCTTCCGCGCGATGGTTACAAAAACAAGGGAAAACTTGACAGTTACACAAACAAGGGAAAACTTCGATTGCGTCTTGGCCTGGGAAGGGCCGCGGGAAAACGGCTTCCCGCTGGCTCGAAAAATCATCTTCCAGCTGCCGACCCACCACGTTCGGTGAAAGGCCTTTGTCCGTGGAAGATGCCCCCAATACGGTATGACCTACTTCACTAAGACACTTCTGACTGCATAGAACAAGGGTTTGTGTGGAAGATGTCTTTTAGGTTTACCCAAGAGCCAGCCTTTCTAGTCATGGTTTTCCGTTGTTTGGCCGCGACAGGACGCTCATATGCTATGGAGTCCTGTCGCGGCAGGAAACACGGACAATTCATCGAAATCGCGGCCGCGACAGGACGGAACAGGCTGCTACAATCCTGTCGCGGCTGGAAGCGTGGCCAATTTGGCCTGAATAGCTCCGCGACAGGATTGAACAGCCCTCTGCAATCCTGTCGCGGCAGAGAATTTGTTTTGTGTCGCTCGGTCCGCCTCATTGTAACCCAGTTGAGCGACCATCGCTCGTCTCGCTGCATTCTGACACGGCCGAATAGTAATCGCTATAACGCCTCATTCTGACACGGCCGATGAACCTCTCCTCGTTCAGCCACATTCTGACATGGTCGAATAGCAATCGCTATACCGCCACATTCTGACACGGCCAATGGGCCACAATTCGGTCCGCCGCATTCCAAAATGGCAAAAAAACAGTTACCTAACATAATGATTATAAACTAACTGCTACCTTCTTTCTGTCCCCGTCGGAACAGAAAGAAGGATTGAACAGAGGGATTAGACAGAAGGCCTGGACACGACGAGTATACATGCCGCGCAATCTTTTTCGCCAAACTGGCGCACGGCAACATTCGATCTGTGTGCCTAGGAGGAAGGTGCCCGTGCGCCAAGCCCCGAAATCGGCTTATGGCGCACAATTTCATGAAATCCATCGCTGATTATCAATACAATACGGTAGCCGCCAGTGCGCCAGTTTGGCGAAAAGACTTTTGATGGTAACGAAAAGCCCAGGGGACAAGGCTCCACCCGTTATTTCAGCTGATCCCATTTATCTCTCCTCGGACACGGCTGAGTCCATATCCGTGCCCGACCGTTTGGACATATGGCGAAATATGGCTATCTTCGTTACATGAAGGGGTACCGGCGCCGCCCAAGTCCGTCATCGAGTATAAAGGCCTGCAGGTGTATGCCCGGGATCTCCGGAAGAAAGCCAATTCTGCCTTCAGAATGTATCAGAATGCAGGATCCGAGATACTGAAAGAGGCCGAGGAAGAGTGTTTAATGGTTTGTAAGCTTAGAATCAATGAAACGACTGATTGCCATCTGTGGGCTGGACGGCGAGGGCTGCCGAATGAATAATGAATGGGGTCAAAACATGTTTTGCAACTCGTTGTGCAAGATTCGCAAGTGCGCAGCAGCCAAAGGTCTCGAAACCTGTGGCGACTGTGCGGAAAAAGAATCCGGCCCGAAGGTCAGCACGATCTGGCAGCACAATCCCCAGGCAATGACAAACTTGAAATCAGATTAGTTTATGGACAAGAACCGACTCTTCCTGCAAGCCATCGGCAAGTTTCTGCTCGGGGTCATCGTCATCGGCCTGCTGCTTTTCCTGCCGGCTGGTTCGCTTCAGTATTGGCAAGGTTGGCTGCTGATGGGCATTCTGTTCGTGCCGATGTTCTGCGCCGGACTGGTCATGATGGCGAAGAATCCGGAACTGCTTCGCAAGCGGCTGAATGCCAAAGAAGAAGAGAAGGAGCAGCAGACGGTTGTGAAACTCAGCGGCCTTCTGTTTGTCGCCGCTTTTGCCGTGGCGGGCCTCAATTGGCGTTTGGGCTGGTGCATACTGCCTGACTGGGCCGTCTGGGTATCGGCAGGACTTTTCCTGATCTGCTATCTGCTCTACGCGGAGGTTTTGCGGGAGAACGCCTACCTGTCCCGGACCATCGAGGTGCAGGAAAACCAGAAGGTCATCGACACGGGGCTTTATGGAGTCGTCCGACATCCGATGTACATGGCCACGACCGTCCTGTTCCTGGCCATGCCGCTGGTGCTGGCATCGCCCCTCTCTTTCCTAATCATGTTACTTTACATTCCGTTGATCGCCAAACGTATCAAGAATGAAGAGATGGTCCTGGAAGAAGGGCTGAAGGGTTACAAGGAGTACAAGCAGAAGGTGAAGTACAAAGTAATACCTTTCGTCTGGTAAACGTCTCTTTATCGGTCAAGCCCATTGAAAGAATGATTGTAATTGCGGCAACCCGTCTTTAACAGCCCAAATAATTTGTAATATTGCATCCTCAACAGAGGATTATAACATATTGTCAATGTCTGTTCCTCGAACGTTAACGGAGGAATCGTCAACAACGATGGTATCTATGAAACTACCTGAGGTCATGCTTGTTCCCCTTCAACCCGAAGATCGGGAGCAGTTTATCCTGGACAACCAGTGCGCGTTCAAGTACGGTGCCCAGCAAGAATTCGGGATGCGGGACAACCGCTGCGAAGAGGGAGAAGAAGTGATCTCCCGTTCGACGATTGAGCATTCCATCGACGGAGAGACGGCCGAGACCTACCGAATCGTCCTGGACGGAAAAAAGGTGGGCGGCGTCGTGATTTCCATCAACCGGAAAGAGGCGAAGGGCGATTTGGAACTCCTCTTCATCCTCCCGGAGTGCCACAGCAAAGGCATCGGACAGGCGGCGTGGAAGGCCGTGGAGACCTTACATCCGGAGATACGGGTCTGGGAAACCATCACCCCTTATTTCGAGAAGCGCAACATCCATTTCTACGTTAACCGCTGCGGTTTCCAAGTTGTCGAGTTTTGGAATAAATACCGACATGGACCCGAGGTTCCCGAGGAGGAAGCCGGCCATTGGAGCGAAGATGATGAAATGCTCGTATTCCGGAAAGTTGTCGAAAGGCCTCCCTTCCGCCCCATGCGCCGGTTCAAGCAAGCCCTTCCGGAGGAAGCGTGCTTCCAGATTCTGGGGAACGCTTATCGGGGCTTTCTTTCGGTCCATGGTGACGGCGGTTATCCTTATTCCGTACCCATCAATTTCGTGCTTGAGGACGGGAAACTGTATTTCCACTGCGCCCGGGAAGGTCACAAGCTGGACGCTATCCGCGCCTGTGACAAGGCTTGTTTCACCGTGTTGGATGAACCTGTAAAAGAACCCGGCGACTGGTGGTATCATGTAAAAAGCGTTATCTGTTTCGGTCGGATCGGTATCGTCGCCGATGAACGGGAGCGCATGGACAAGCTCCGTTCATTGGCAGGAAAGTACTTCCCCGCCGGCTACGACACGGAAACTGACATCCTTCGCAACGGTCCCAGGGCGGAAATCCTGGCATTCACCATCGAACACATCAGCGGAAAAGCGGTCCGGGAAAAGTGAATGACTCTCCGAAAAGGTAAGTATATTTGTGCAGAAAGAATTCACACCGATGAGTCCGGTTTTTACAGCATTGATGATACCATTCCTGGGAACAGCCCTGGGATCGGCATTTGTTTTCTTTATGAAACGGGACATGCCTGCACTGGTACAGAAAGTCCTGCTGGGTTTCGCCTCCGGAGTTATGGTAGCTGCGTCTGTCTGGTCGCTCCTTATACCGGCCATCGGGATGGGAGTTGGCGCGGCAGCGGTGTTTCCGCCGACCATCGGCCTGCTGGCCGGATTTGCCTTCCTGCTTTTGATTGATCAAATCACCCCGCACCTTCACGCAAACGGCGAAGCCGAAGGCCCGCGGAGCCGCCTGTCCCGCACGGCAAAACTTGCCCTGGCGGTCACCATCCATAATTTTCCGGAAGGAATGGCCGTTGGCGTAGCCATTGCAGGCGCCCTCACAAATGATTTCAATATCACCGGAGCACTTGCCTTGTCCCTGGGCATCGCTATCCAGAACATCCCGGAGGGAGCCATCATTTCCATGCCGCTGCGGGCAGAGGGGAACTCCCGTTGGAAGTCTTTCGGCATTGGCGCTCTAAGCGGAATCGTCGAGCCCCTTGGCGGCGCACTCGTACTGTTTCTGGCAACATCCATCCTTGGTATCATGCCGTACTTGCTGGCCTTTGCGGCCGGCGCCATGCTCTATGTGGTGGTAGAAGAACTCGTTCCCGAATACTCACAAGGGAAGCATTCCAACATTGGCACCATTGGTTTTGCAATGGGTTTTGCCTTGATGATGGTACTGGATGTGGTACTGGGATAAATCGTTGTTTATATGGTTCCTGTAAGTTCGATGATACTGATGGCCGTCAATGCTCTTCTGGGTATTGCCGTTCCCGTCTTTCTGACCATCTATCTGGTGCGTAAGCTGCATGCCAGGCTAGCTACCATTCTGATTGGTGCCGGCACATTCATCCTTTTTGCCCTGGTTCTCGAAAGCATCATGCACCAGTTGGTCCTGAAGGGACCGCATGGGGCGGACATTTTGGGCAATACCCTCCGGTATGCCATTTATGGCGGGCTGGCGGCCGGTATTTTTGAAGAAACCGGCCGCTTCCTCTCCATGAAATTCCTGATGAAGAAGGAACCTTCCAAGCCCCTTCCCGGTATAGCTTATGGTATCGGGCATGGTGGTGTGGAAATGCTGATCCTCTTCGGCATAACGATGATTAACAACCTGGTGATTTCGGCCTTAATCAATTCCGGGCAGGCCGATGTCCTCTTCGCCAAAGTACCTGAGGAAGCCGCCGCACAGTTGCAGGCACAACTGGATCAGTTGCAGACGCTAGGGGCCGGAACCCTGCTTATCGGTCTGTGGGAGCGTTTCTCCGCCCTTGTACTTCACCTGGGGCTTTCCCTGATGGTTTGGGCGGCTGTGCGCAAAGGTGGTAAATGGCTGTGGCTGTTTCCAGCAGCCATCGCTCTCCATGCGATAGTCGATGCCGGGGCCGTGCTGCTCCAGAAATCGGTCGGAATGGTTACGCTCGAACTCATCATCTCGGCAGAAGCCATTGCCGTCGCCGCTATCGGCTATCTGGTTGCCAAGAAGATGATATCGATCAATCTCCAGGTCCGTCGACAGCCTTAACGGGCTGACAGACTAAGGATGAGCAACAAACCACCCAGGATAATGCCAAAGGTGCTGAAATAGTCGAATCGACGTCCACTCTGCATCATGGTATTCGTCCGGACATCGTAGCAGATGCCGTCGGCCGTCAGGGAAAATTCACTGAAGTTCCGATGCTCCAGGCCTGTGGTCGTCATGCTCGATCCCCATCGGTCGGTCTCGTAGGTCGTATACATCTCTTCATAGACGAGGATGACGCCATCGACGCCGTCGGAGACTTCCCGGGAGGGGGCACCAAAAGCCCTGACAATATCAGCGTGGGTACGGCCGATCCACTCGACCTCCATGCTGGGTTGCCGGGAGACATATCGGGGCGTCGTACAGGAAACGGCAGCGAGGGCAACCAAAAGAAGGATAAGAAATCGTTTCATGGCCATCAAGTTTCTTTGCCAACTCCTTCAAAAAACACGCCATTCCGAAAGCAATGATGTTTGTGTCTTATCCGTTTTTTTCTATATTTGTACTACATGACTAAGTAATACTCAATTGCGTACTTATTAAACGTAGAAGCCATGAACATCCTTCTCACTTTGCTCTTCGGAGCCATCGCAGGCTGGCTTGCCGGTTTCTTTGTGATCAAAGACAAAGGCGGCCTGATCTGGAACATCATCATCGGCCTGCTCGGCGGCGTTGTCGGCGGCTGGCTGCTGGGTAAGATTGGCGCGGACGGCGCTTTCTGGTCACAGTGGTATGGCCAGATCATCAGCGCCGTCATCGGTGCAGTAGTCCTCATCTGGGTCTGGAACCTGATCAAGAAACTGATCAAGTAGAAAGACGCCCCTACTTACAACGAAACCGGATTTTCAATCCGGTTTTTTTATGGCTGCCGGAGAAAGTCTTTGTCCGGAATCCGACTGGAATGGATGGCGTCCGCGATGGCTTTTTCCATGACCAGCGAGGCCAGGATGCCTACCGTATTGACATCGGCCTGCACCTTTTTGTCACCGATGGAAGAAGCATAGACCGTATCACCGTCCGCCATGGTGAAGACGGGGCGGATGCAACGCGCCATGCCGGTCGCGGCCATATTGGCGACCTTCCGAAGGTCGGCAACCGTGCAATCGGCGTTGGTAAAGACCGCTGCGAGCGTGGTGTTGCCGCTTCCGAGCTTCTGGTAGTGATTCTTGAGCACGGCTTCTTCGGCGCTGACGAACCCTTTACGGTCCGGCGTCGTCATGCCGGCGATCTTTTTCCCGTCTTCGAAAACATCCCCCAACGCATTCACGACCACTGCCACACCGACTTCCAGGTCGCCGAGACGGGCCGCCGCATAACCGATACCGCTCTTCTGGGCCGTAGCCATTCCCCCGGGTTTGCCGACGGTCGCACCTGTGCCCACACCTACATTTCCGCTGCGTGGATCATTGGATGCGATGGCCCGGCTGCAGGCGAGATACCCCATTCCCCGGTCAGGGCGGACCGAGCCGTCTCCATAAGACAGATCGAAAATATCGCTTTGGCAGACGATGGGGACCAGGCCGACCCCGGTATCATAGCCCAGCCCGTGTTCTTCCAGGCAGGCCATGACTCCATCTGCGGCCGCCAGGCCGTAGGCCGAACCGCCGCTGAAGACCAGGGCATTGAGAGGCGGATTATGCCGTTGTGGGTCGAGCAGCGGCGTCTCTCGGGAAGCAGGGCCGCCGCCCAGAATCGCGCCTGATGTCAAAGCAGGCGTCTGAAAATAGAAAACCGTGACACCTGTCTTGGCGACATCATCTTGCGCATTGCCGACACTGATACCGGAAAGCAGTGAAAAAGCCATAAAAAGAATCCAATCTTCCATCGTGACTGCGGAGGTTAACTGTCAATAATAAGTAAAGATACACATTTATTCTGGAAATTGCGTAACTTAGCCAGCAGAAGGTTATCGTATGAAAAGGAAAGCATTGTTCATCGGCGGAACAGGAACCATCAGTTCCGCCATCACAGCCGCACTGGCGGCAGAGGGAAAATGGGAATTGACGCTGCTCAACCGGGGGAACCACGACACGGAAGTACCGGCCGGCGTACAGGTAATCCATGCTGATATCAACGATGAAAGCGCGGTCCGGCGGCTCTTGGAGGGCCAGACTTGGGACTGCGTGGCGGAATTCATCGGCTTTGTACCGGCCCAGGTGGAGCGGGACTGGCGGCTTTTCCGGGGACGGACCGCACAATACATGTATATCAGTTCCGCCTCGGCGTACCAGAAGCCTGCTACCAGTCCGTTTATCACGGAAGGAACCCCGCTGGCCAACCCCTATTGGCAGTATTCCCGGGACAAGATTGCCTGCGAAGCATTTCTGATGGAAAAATACCGAAGCGAAGGTTTCCCCGTGACCTTGATCCGCCCCAGCCATACCTATGGGAACCGGTCCGTTCCCGTTGGCGTCCATGGTGCCAAAGGCTCCTGGCAAGTCCTTCGCCGGATGCTTGACGGGAAACCCGTCATTATCCATGGGGACGGCACTTCCCAGTGGACCCTGACACACAATACGGACTTCGCCAAAGGCTTCATCGGCCTGATGGGCAACCCGCATGCTTTGGGAAACGTCTTCCAGATCACATCGGATGAAACACTGACCTGGAACCAGATCTATGAAGGGATTGCAGCAGTACTGGGCGTAGAACTCAAAGCCTGTCACGTGGCCTCGGATTTTCTGGCCGATGTCGGCAGCCAGTACGATCTTCGGGGCGGGCTCCTCGGCGACAAGGCCTGCACCGTGCTTTTCAACAATGCCAAACTGAAACGGGCCGTGCCCGGTTTTCAGGCAACGGTCCGTTTCGAAGAAGGAATCCGCGATACGATCAGCCACATCCTGACACATCCCGAACTGCAGGTCGAAGACCCGGCATTCGACGCGTGGTGTGACCGGATCATCGCCGCCATGGAAGCGGCAAAGGCTTACTTCACAGGACGAACGTAACGATCTCCCGTGGCGGACTTGACCGCATCGATGAAGACCGGCGAATAGGCCGGAGCCGTGCGGCGGCCGCGAACGACGACCCCATTCTCGCTGGGCTGCATTGTCTGGTCATTATGTTTGACGATCAGCAGTTTAGCCAGTTTTTTCCAACGTTCCATCATCTGGTCGGTGTAGGCAATCGTTTTCTTGGTCAGGTATTCAGCGCGGTCGGCAGGTTGCAGTTTGACCGCCTGGGCTTCCACTTCTTTCTGGTCGGTCGCGTAAAAATCTTCCAGTTCATTCTGGGCTTCCCGCAGGTCGCCAATCATCGCACTCCAGCGCGGATAGACCATGTTGGCCACGAAATTGTTCATCCAGAAAGCGCTCTTGGTACTGAATTCCAGGATATCGTTGTTCTCATACCGGAACGGTTCGGGGACACGGGTAATGCCGCAATAGACCGGCACATAAGCTACCATCGTCGCATCGTCCATGTTGAAATAGGTGACGCCGCCGACGGCATCGGGCAGCCAGTTGCGCATCTGGCAGACCATCGTCATGCCACTCTGCTGGCAACCGATCGGGCGCTCCCGGAACATCGCCGTGGAGTCGCTGCTGAAGAACGTTGTCGACTGGTTGCGATAAGGAGAGGCATAGGGGCCGGCGCTCAGGTCGGCGGTCATATCGAGCGCAGTCCCTTCATAGTGGTCGCGCATGTCGTTCATCAAGTCGCGGACGGAGATGGGCGCATTGGGCTTGATCCAGAGGGGCAAATGGTCGCAGTTTTCGGTGTGGCCATTGATAAACGGCAGATAGGCATCCATCTCGGCTTTGTCGACATGGTGGCGGAAGAAGCTCCAGACACGGGCTTCGCAGAAACGGATGGCGCTGAAGTCCAGCGGGCCATAGGCTTCGCGGAAGCTGAAATCCGCATCGCTGCCCGAATACAGGCCCAGTTCCCGGGCCAGGGAAATGACATCCTTGGAGTACATGCACACGCCTTCAATCTCGCAAAAAGCTTTCTTCTTGTCCACTTTCTTCACTTGCGGGAACTTCTGGATTCGGCTGGCGTTGGCGTAGGCGCAGACACAGTCGTCAGGGACGCGGAGAGCCACCCAGACCGCGCCTTTGCGGCCGGGGCCCTTGCCGACAATCTCCATGATCCAGGCTTCGTCCTTGTCACAGACGGCAAAGGATTCGCCGGAACTGTTGTACCCGTATTCTGTCACCAGGTCGTTGATCACGGCAATGGCTTCACGGGCAGAGGTGCTTCGCTGCAAAGCAATGTGCATCAGCGTAAAATAGTCAAAATAGCCTTCCCGGTTCACCAGTTCCCGACGGCCGCCCCAAGTCGTTTCGACGAGGCTCACCTGGTTTTCATTCATCAAGCCGACAACCCTGTAGGTATAGGGCGCCTGTTTGATGAGACGCTCGGCTGCCTGCGGTCCCCAGCCGTGCAGGGCGAGCATTTCTCCGTCTGCGTGGCGGCCGGGTGCCCAGAAGTCCAACGGCTGCAGGAAGCCGAAACTGTCGCAGTTGTAAGTGCACATGACGCTTCCGTCGGCCGAAGCTTTCTTTCCGACAATCAGGTTCGTACAAGCGAACGAGGCCACCGCCCAGCAGAGGAGGATGGCCAAAAGGGTCAGTCGTTTCATGGTATTGTAGTTATAAATAATCAGGACAAGGCGGCGGCCAGCGCAGCCTTCGGGAGGACACGCTGCTCGCCAGAAGCCAGGTTCTTGAGAGTGACCGTGCCGTCGGCGACTTCCTGGTCTCCCACGATGGCCAGATACGGAATCCCCTTGCGGTCGGCATACTCAAACTGTTTCTTGAGTTTGGCGTTGTCCGGATAGATCTCGCAGGAAATCCCGGCAGCCCGCAGCGAAGCGGCGACAGGAACCACGTAGGCAATCTCTTTCTCCCCCATATTGGCGAAGAGAACCGTCGCGGCCGCAGCGGCATCGGCGGGGAACAGGTTCAAGCCATTGAGCACATCGTAGATGCGGTCTGCGCCGAAACTGATGCCCACGCCCGACATGTTCGGCAGGCCGAAGATGCCGGTCAGGTCGTCGTAGCGGCCACCGCCGCAAATGCTGCCGATGGCGAAATCGAGGGCCTTGACTTCGAAGATGGCACCTGTATAATAGTTGAGTCCGCGTGCCAGCGAGAGATCCAGTTCCACAGGTTGGGAGATGCCGGCACCGGCAATCAGCGAGAACAGCGTAGCCACTTCATCGAGTCCCTTCGTGCCGATCGCTGAGCCGGCCAGCAGTTCCCGCATCCGGGCAAGCTTCTCCGTTGTAGATCCGGACAGTGTCAGCACGGGTTCAATCACGGCGATAGCCGCATCCGTCAGCCCTTTCTCTACAAGTTCCGCCTTTACCGCATCCAGTCCGATTTTGTCAATCTTGTCAATGGCCACCGTAATGTCAATCAACTTGTCGGGCTGGCCGGACACCTCGGCCAACCCGGCCAGGATCTTCCGGTTATTGATCTTGATGCAGACGCGCACACCGAGACGGCCGAATACGTCGTCCACGATCTGGACCAGTTCCAATTCATTGAGCAGCGACTTGCTGCCGATGACATCGACATCGCACTGGTAGAATTCCCGATAACGGCCTTTTTGCGGGCGGTCGGCACGCCAGACCGGCTGTATCTGGTAGCGTTTGAACGGGAATGACAACTCGTTCTGGTGCTGGACCACAAAGCGGGCAAACGGCACCGTCAAGTCGTAACGGAGCCCTTTTTCCGGTGCCAAGGCGGCTTTTTCTCCACTGTTTTGAATACGGAACAGCAACTTGTCCCCTTCCTCACCATATTTGCCCAGCAGGGTGCTGAGGTTCTCGAGCGAAGGCGTCTCGATGCACTGGTATCCGTACTTGCGGAATACTTCCTTGACTACGTTGAAGATATAGTTCCGGCCTGTCATTTCAGCAGGACCGAAATCGCGGGTTCCCTTGGGGATGGACGGTTTCTGTGCCATGTTTATTGCTTGATTAACTTACAAAGATAACAAAAATTGATTTTTTTGTCCATCGGTAGCGGATTGTTGCTACTTTTGTGCTGCTAATAACCAACCTAATCTTTTTTATTATGAAGAAAATTGCGCTTTTGGCCATCGTTGCCTGCCTGAGCCTCTTCGTCGTTTCCTGCAAGGAAGAGAAGAAAGCCGAGGCCGCTCCCGCTGAAAAAGATGCCCGCGAGGCTGTCGAGAAAGTCGGTGAGGTTTCTGAAGAAGCCGCCAAGACGGTCGGTGATGCCCTCAAGGACGCCGGCGAAGCCGTCAAGGATGCTGCCGACTCCGTTAAGGACGCCGCTGAGAAAGCAGCTGAGGAGATCAAGAAGTAATCCTTATCGCTTCTTGCAAAAAAAAGCGACTGAAGAACTCAGCCGCTATTTTTTTTATTTAGTCGTCATAGACAAAGATGATCGGGGGTGTCTCCAGGTCGAATCCCTTCTCGGCAAGAGGCTTGAAAACCTCGGGGTGTTTGCTCTTGAAATAGGCGTACCGCTCATAGGTCACCTTCCCGATACGGACAACGTCGTCCTGCAGGAATGTCAAGTCCTGTCCTTCTCCGAATTCACCCGTACCTTTTCCGCTGTCGTTGGTTTTTTCGAAGAATACTTTCCCGTCCTTGACCTCGAACTTGAGATAACGGCCGGCTTTCATGTCCCCGAGCGACGCGATGCTCACTGTGCAGAACGCATTGCGCTTCTTGGAGAAGGAAAGCATCGGATAATAGAGCTTATCCTCATAGTTGAGGCTCGAATTGGTCTTGTTGACATAAGTGACGACGATGTCGCCGTGGATGCCCAGGTCTCCGTCCCAGGTTGCCGAGAACACATCGTTGCTCCTGCTTCCGGCTGCGTGGACGGGCCACCAGTCCCCATACAGGTCTTTTTGCAGGTTCAGATCGCTGCAGGACGCTGTCAGCAGCAAGACAGACAATAGGGGCAAGACAAAACGTGCTTTGGTTTTCATGGATGGGGTATGTTACGGTTTCTCTTGCAAACTTACACAAAATTTTTCTAATTTTGCGATTCGTATGCAATGAAAGAACGATGAAAGGAAGTTTGTTGAAGCAGATTTGTGCGGAATACACGCTGGCGGACGAGGTAAAGGCGATGGGAATCTATCCCTATTATCGCCCGATCGAGTCCGGTCAGGATCCCGTGGTAAAGATGAACGGCAAGGATGTGCTGATGTTTGGTTCCAACTCGTATCTGGGCCTTTCCGACGATCCCCGCCTCAAAGAAGCCGCCATCGGGGCGATCCGCAAATACGGCACGAGCTGCTCCGGATCGCGATTCCTCAATGGTACGCTGGACATCCATTTGGCGCTGGAAGAGAAACTCGCCCAACTGGTCGGAAAAGAAGAGGCTGTTACGTACAGCACAGGCTTCCAGGTCAATCTCGGCGTCGTTTCCTGCCTGGGATTCAAAGACGGTTTCCTTTTCCTCGATGCGTTGGACCATGCCTGCATCATCGACGGCAGCCGCCTTTCCTTCAGCCGCGTGCTGAAATTTCCCCACAACGACATGGATGCCCTGGAAAAGAAGATGCAACTGGCTCCGGTCGAAGCGCCGAAACTCATCGTTGTAGACGGAGTTTATTCCATGGAGGGCGATATCGCCCCGATTCCCACCCTGGTTGAATTCTGCGAAAAGTACAATGCCTCGCTGATGATCGACGATGCCCACGGCCTGGGCGTCATGGGCCGTTGCGGTCGTGGCACAGCCGACCACTTCGGATTGACCGACAAGGTCGAGCTCATCATGGGCACTTTCTCCAAGTCCTTCGGTTCGCTGGGCGGTTTCATTGCCGGCGACCACGAAGTCATCAACTTCCTCAAGCACAATTCCCGCTCGCTGATTTTCAGCGCCAGCATGCCGCCGGCCAACGTGGCCGCCGTCAGCCGTGCCATCGACATCATGCTTTCGGAGCCCGAACGGATCGACCATCTGTGGGCCCTGACACGCCATGCCCATGCCCAGTTCAAGGCCCGCGGCTTCGATATCGGCCATACCCAGTCCCCGATCATTCCGCTCTTCGTGCGTGATTTGCAGAAATGCCTGACCGCCGTCAAGATGGCCCTTGACGAGGGCGTCTTCATCACCCCGGTCATCCCGCCTGCCGTACCGGAAGATTCCGTCATCGTACGCTTCGCCCTTATGGCAACCCACAGCTTCGACCAACTGGACGAGGGCATCGACAAGTTGACGAAGATTTTCAAGAAACTGGAGATTATTCCTTAGCCGAAAGCACTTCGTTCTGGATCCGGATGCTTTCCTGATGGATGACGTTGAAAAGCGCCTGCACGAAACGTTCATCCAGTCCGTCCGTGTTGCCGATCCGAATCAGGTTATCCATCAAAGCTTCCCAACGCGGCAGCTGGAGAATGATGATATTATGTTCTTTTTTGAAATGGCCGATGGTTTCGGAGATTTCCATCCGGGCTTTGAGGAGGGACAACAGGTTTTCGTCAATGATGTCGATGCGGGCGCGCAGCATGTCGATATTGGCCCGGTAATCCGATTCCTGGCTATCGGAAGCCCTGACATTCAGTTGATGAGCCAGCATCTCCTGTAATTCTGCGGGCGTCAACTGCTGCCGGGCATCGCTCAAAGCTTCGGCGGGACAGTGGTGCGATTCGATCATCAGGCCGTCCAAGCCAAGGTCCATCGCCCGCTGGCTCAGGCCCAGGATAAACTTCCGGTCGCCACCCATGTGGGAGGGATCGGCGAAGAACGGGAGTTCCGGGAAGCGGGCACGCAGTTCAATGGCAATCTGCCAGCCAGGATCGTTACGGTAAGGCGTCTGATGGATCGTCGAGAAGCCGCGAAGGACAGCACCCAGTTTCCGGATACCGGCCCGGTTGAGCCGCTCCAGCGCCCCGATCCACAACTCGATGTCTGGATTGACCGGATTCTTGACCAGGACAGGCAGGTCCGTTCCGCGCAGGGCATCCGCAATCTCTTGTACCATAAACGGATTGGCCGCTGTCCGCGCTCCGATCCACACCCAGTCGATACCGTATCGAAGGCAAGCTTCCACGTGCTCTTTGCGCGCGACCTCGGTACCCACGTGCAAACCGAATTCCCGTCTGGCTTTCAGCAGCCATTGGAGGCCTTGTTCACCCACCCCTTCAAAACTGCCGGGATGTGTCCGGGGTTTCCAGATGCCAGCCCGCATGGCATGGATACCGATGGCGGCCAGTTCCCGCGCTGTTTCCATCACCTGGGATTCGCTTTCAGCCGCACAGGGGCCTGCAATCACAGGGGGTTGGGGCGGTGTGAAGAAGCCCCATTCAGAAGCCGGTATCAAATCAAGTTTTTCTGCCATGTCGGGCATTTTTGCACATTGCATGGTAAAAATAGTAAAAAAAGCGTAACTTAGTCTCGCTAAAAATCACCCCCATGAAAAAACTGTCCCTTCTTCTGTCCACGGTCTTTGCCGTCCTGCTGCTCGTCGCATGCGGGAGTCCTGCGGAACAACCGCGCAGCGAAACGGCCGATCCCCTGATAGATGATGCCGTGATGCTGGTCAATACCGACAGTATTACCGTCTATATCGAAGACCTGGTGGCCTTCCATACCCGGCACACACTCAGCACGCAGACAAGCCCTGACCAGGGCATTGGGGCGGCTGTCGCTTACGTCGTCCAACGTTGTGAGGAATTCGCACGCCGTGCGGAAGGGGTCCGTCCCGTCCCAGTCGTGGAAGTCCTCTACTATCCGGCCGGGCAGAAAGGGGGACGCTACGACCGCACGCTGACGGTTCCCGAAATCCTTGTTACGATTCCGGGCACGAAAGCCGAGCGGGAGATCCTGCTCTCGGCACACATTGACACGAGAGTGGCCAATGTAATGGACTCCACGGCCTTTGCGCCTGGGGCCAACGATGACGGAAGCGGCGTAGCCTGTTTGCTGGAGGTGGTGCGGATCCTGTCGGAGATTCCGCTTGAACAGACCGTCAAATGCGCTTTCGTCTCGGGCGAAGAGCAAGGACTTGACGGTTCTACTTTCCTGGCAGCCAAGGCCAAAGCGGAGAACTGGCCGCTGATGGCCATGCTCAACAACGATATGATCGGCAACTCCGAGGCCAGCGGAACCGGCCTGGTCGAAGACCATAAGGTCCGACTCTTTTCGGATAGCCGGACGGGCGTAGACAGCGATCCCCGCCAACTGGCCCGGTACATCAAAGAGACGGCCCGCCTGTTCGTGCCTTCGCAGGAAGTGAAACTGATCTATCGGAATGACCGTTACCGCCGCAGCGGCGACCATACCCCGTTCCTGCGGGAAGGCTTTACGGCGGTCCGCATGAGTGAGTATTGCGAGAACTACGACCGGACGCACCAGGATGTACGCACGGAAAACGGCATCGCGTACGGCGATCTGATCACGGGTGTGGACATTCCCTATCTGGCCCGGAACATCCAGATCAATCTGGCTTCTGTCATGAACCTGGCCCAGGCTCCGGCCCGTCCTCAGAAAGCACGGATCGCCAATGCCAGCGAACTGGAAAACCATACCGTCATCGCCTGGGATCCGGTACGCCGGGCTGACGGCAGTATCGATACGCAGGTGTCCTATCAGATTCTCTGCCGGGAAACCGACCAACCGGAATGGAACATCCTGGACTCGGTTGCGGTTGACCCTTCGCTGCTTTCCCCCAGTTTCCGCTGCCCGCTCAGCAAAGACAATTATTTCTTCGCGGTCCGGAGCGTTTCTCCGGCCGGTAACCCGAGCCTGCCTGCCCTTGCCTTATGAAACTGATCAGTTGGAATGTCAATGGCTTGCGTGCCGTGGCCAGTAAAGGCTTCGCGGACGTTTTTACCCAACTTGACGCGGATTTCTTCTGCCTGCAGGAGACCAAGCTGCAGGCAGGCCAGATCGATCTGGAGTTCCTGGGATACCAGTCTTTCTGGAACTATGCCGACAAGAAAGGCTACTCCGGAACGGCTGTGTACACCCGCATGGCGCCTCTTTCCGTGACATGTGGCATCGGCGTGGACGAACATGACCATGAGGGGCGGGTGCTGACTGTCGAAATGCCCGACTTCTATCTGGTCAATGTCTATACGCCCAACTCGCAGGACGGCCTGCGGCGGCTGGACTACCGGATGCAATGGGAAGATGCGTTTCGGGCCTATGTCTGCGGTCTGGCCCGCCAGAAGGGTGTTGTCATCTGCGGTGACATGAATGTGGCCCATGAAGAGATCGATCTCAAAAACCCTTCGACCAATCATTTCAACGCCGGTTTCTCCGACGAAGAGCGGGCGAAGATGACCGAACTGCTCGCGGCCGGTTTCCGGGACAGCTGGCGCGATGCCCATCCGGGAGAAGCCAAATACTCCTGGTGGTCCTACCGGATGGCCGCCCGCCAACGGAACGTCGGCTGGCGCATCGACTACTTTCTGGTTTCCGAAAGCTTAGCCCCCCGCATCACCGGCACCGACATCCACAACGAGATCTTCGGCTCCGACCACTGCCCGGTGGAGTTGATTATTGCTTGACGTAGGTATAGCGGCAAAAGGTATGTCGCCTCAGCGGGTCTTGGAGGAAAGTAACGATGGGGCCTCCGATGTTGTATTCTTCTTCCCGAAGAATCATTCTTCCGCCTTTGACTTCGACCACCTGGTACAGATAATTACTGCCGCCTGAAGTGCTGACATCAATCATCAGGTTGTTGTATTTGTAATCCCAGATGCCTTTCATGCCGTCGGCGCTCATGCTACCGTCCTTGTGGATCTTCAGGTCACGGTAAGGAAAGATATTACTCACTTCTTTCATTTCGACAAGCCGCCCTTCATCCCAGATTTCAACCTCGGTGGAGACGAATTTCCAGTCATGGCAGAAAACGCCGGACTTGTACTGGTTGGTCTGGGTCTTGTCAATCTTATTCTCCCAAAAAATCCAATTCTTCCTAAGACCCGGATCACCTTTGGTATCCAGCGCCCCCTCTTCCGTGTTGAGGTTGCCGCAAGCCATGGCAAACAACACCATCAAACTTAAAGCAGCGAATTTGGCAAACTCTTTCATAGCATCTTATAGTTCTTACATACCATAGATGCAAAAAGCGGCCGGAATGTTGCGTCGCGGTTTGCTATTTTCGGGACCTTGCCCACGTGAGACTCAATTTTTCCAGAAAATACTTGACAAACGGGTATCCCGTTTCGTATATTTGCAGACGGGATAGATAGACGGAGAGACATGTGCTGTTATGAAAAAAATCCTTGAAGTGCTCCAGTATGGAGACATCGACATCCGCTTCAATACGGATCTCGACCCTATCAAACACCCCAACGTCATTCCCGACGTGATTACCCGTACCTCTTTCGCCATGACGACCCGATTGTGGGGTGGCAATGAGAGGGCCGTTCTGGCCATGATCCGCGCATTGGCCGTTGCTGACCTGGCCGTCTGTGTAAACCGAAAAGAAATGGTCCGTCATCTGGATGAAGATTCGGAAGCGCTGGCCCGGTCTTTTCTCTATGCCAAACAGGAGTTCGAAAAGAATGGCGGCAAAATGACGATCTTCCCGCCAAACGTCAAACCTTCCTCCTACAAGAGCTGAGTCATAAAGCGCGTCGTCCACCGGAAAATGCCCGACGGCAGCTTCCAAAATGTCCAGCCTTTCCATGTCAGCATGGAAGGGCTGGAAAAAACCATCCTGTGCCGATGCGACAATGATTATGACGCCATGGTCAAAATCCTCTGTATCTGTGCCCGGCGGAAAAATGTACTGATCATTGTCTACGCGGTGGTCTCCAATCACTGTCACGTCGCCGTCCTGGCTGTGAATCAGGCCGATGCAGATGCGTTCGGACAAGAATTCAAAAGAATGTACGCCATGTGGTTCAGCCGTCAATACGGAGATCAGAAGAGGCTCCAAAAGACGGATGTGAAAGCCATCTGCCTCGACAATGACTGGTATGTCCGCAATGCGCTTGCCTATATATTCCGAAATGCAATGGAAGCTCATCGAGGCGCCCAGAAAAATGCTGGTTGACAGCGATTTCTACAAGAGCTGCAATGAGATCAGCCAAAGATGGTTCCAAACAGAACTGGCAGACCTTTCGATAGAAAGAAAGACCCGTCTGATTCCCTATCTGAAGAGGACGATGAAAACGACCGTTCCGCAACTGGCCAGAACAATGGGACTCAGCCGCAACCAAGTATCAGCCATCCTCGGCCTATGATTTCGGGCAAGGTCTCATTTTACGATCGGGACCTTGCCCGAAAAAACCAAAGAAGCCGCGGAAGAGAGAAGGGGTCAGCGGGTCAGATACGCGTCGATGGCGGCGGCGGCGCGACGGCCGGCGCCCATGGCGAGGATGACCGTGGCGGCGCCGGTGACGGCATCGCCGCCGGCGAAGACGCCCGGACGCGATGTGGCACCGGATTCGTCGGCTACGATGCAGCCGTGCCGTTCGGTGACCAACCCCTGGGTCGTGCCGGCAATCAGCGGGTTCGGCGAAGTGCCGAGCGCCATGATCACGCAATCCACCGGCAGGTCGAATTCGGAACCGGCTACCGGAATCGGGCTGCGACGGCCGCTGGCATCAGGTTCACCGAGTTCCATCCGGATGCAGCGCAGGGCGCGGACCCAGCCTTTTTCATCACCGAGCACCTCCACCGGATTGGTCAGCATCCGGAAGACAATACCCTCTTCCACGGCATGGTGCACTTCTTCGGCACGCGCCGGGAGTTCCTTCTCCGTCCGGCGATAGACGATGGTCACTTCGGAGCCCAAGCGCAAGGCTGTGCGGGCTGCATCCATCGCCACGTTGCCGCCACCGACGACGGCCACCCGTTTGCCGACAAAGATCGGCGTATCACTCTCGGGATCGTAGGCTTTCATCAAGTTGCTGCGGGTCAGGAACTCATTGGCGGAGAACACCCCGTTCAGGCTCTCGCCGGGGATGTTCATGAAGCGGGGAAGGCCGGCACCGGAACCGATGAAGACCGCCTGGAATCCTTCCTTGTCGAAAAGGTCATCGACCGTAATGGTACGGCCGACCACAACGTCGGTCTCGATCTTGACGCCTAGAGCACGGACCTGCGCGACTTCGGGCTCTACCACCCGCTCTTTCGGCAGACGGAACTCCGGAATACCGTACTGGAGGACACCGCCCGCCTTGTGCAGAACTTCGAAAATGGTGACGTCATAACCCGCTTTGGCCAAGTCCGTCGCACAGGCCAGTCCGGACGGACCGCTTCCGACGACCGCGACTTTCTTTCCGTTGGAAGGCGCTTTCTCAATGGCAACGCCGCCGTTCGCCCGGCTCCAATCGGCCACGAAACGCTCCAGCTTGCCAATCGCCACCGGTTCCCCTTTCACGCCGAGGATGCAACTGCCTTCGCACTGCGTCTCCTGCGGGCAAACACGGCCACAGACGGCCGGAAGCGAACTGTCCCGTGCGATCACAGCGGCCGCCTCCGCAAAAGCACCCGCCTTGACCTGCGCGATAAAAGCAGGGATATCGATTCCCACCGGACAGTGTTGCACACACCGGGGATTGCGGCAATTCAAGCAACGGGAGGCCTCGAGAAGCGCCTCTTCCGCATTGTAGCCATAACAGACTTCTTCAAAATTGTGGGCACGGACCTTCGGATCCTGCTCCCGTACAGGGACGCGTCCTATCTTTTCTGCCATTAGGCGTTCCTCCCGATTCTACATTTGTGATCCGCTTCCAGTTCCTGCGGCCGATACATGGTCTGCCGACGCAACGCTTCGTCGAAATCGACCGCATAACCGTCGAATTCAGGACCTTCCACACAGGCGAAACGGACCTTGCCGCCCACCGTGATCCGGCAGCAGCCGCACATGCCCGTGCCGTCCACCATGATCGTGTTGAGACTCACCACCAGCGGAATGCCTGAATCCTTGAGCGTCAGCGCTACGAATTTCATCATGATCATCGGGCCGATGGCCACCGCCTGGTCATACGTCCGGCCTTCTGCCAACAGGGCTTTCACCTTCTCCGTAACCAGGCCATGATGGCCTTCCGAGCCGTCATCCGTACAGATATGGAGATGGTCACACACGGCCTCCATCTCCTTCCGGAGAATCAGCAGGTCGGCAGTCTTGGCTCCGACAACCACATCGACACAAGCGCCTTTTTCGTGCAGGTATTTGACCTGCGGATAGACCGGCGCCGTGCCCAGACCACCGGCCACAAAAAGATAACGGCGTCCACGGAGGTCGGTATCCGAAAGCTCCATGAAATCGGAGGGACGGCCCAGCGGCCCTACCACATCCACGAAACAAGCCCCTTCTTCCAGCGCACAGATCATCCGGGTAGAGGCACCCACGATCTGGGTTACAATCGTGACGGTCCCCCGCACGCGGTCATAGTCGCAAATCGTCAGCGGAATCCGCTCTCCTTCCGCACGCGCCCGTACGATCAGGAACTGACCCGGCTGCGCAGAAGCCGCCAGGCGCGGCGCTGACACCTCCATCAGGCAGATGGTCGGCGTCAGCATCTCTTTTCGGATAATCTCAAACATTCTCTTCGGGTTTGTCGGTTGTGTTCTGCTCGCGCCGGTGCCGGATGCGCAGGACGAAATAGACGACGAGGGCCGCGATAATCGCCTCCACCCGCAAACCTGTACCGACCAGCACGCCCAGCGCAGCGACGGTCCATACCAAAATAGCGGTTGTCAGGTTGATGATGTCTTTTTCGCCTCTTTTGAGGATAATGCCGGCGCCGATGAAACCGACGCCTGTCACGATCTGTGCGATCACACGGCTATGGTCGATACCGCAGCGCAGCGAGGCATAGGCAAAAAGATACGAACCGACGATCAGGATGATGGTCGAGCGCTCCCCCATGGTCTTGCCGGCCGAATGGCGTTCGTGACCGACCAGCAGACCGATCAGCAAGGCAAGCAGCAGGTCGGCGGCAAAGATCCCGATCTCGGAAAAATTGAAATAGGCTTTAAGGAAGTCTATCAAAACTATACCCTTTTTTCTTTAGATAACGGATAATCTCGTCGAGCCGGTTGTAAAGTCGCTCTTCCTGGGGCCGGCTCTCTTCCACGCCCGGATGGATCAGCAGCAGCGCACCGCGAAGGCCCTGCTCTTTTTCGAATTTCCAAAGCCCGTCGATCAGCGGCTGCGCCTTACGGTAGTTTTTCATGGAAGGGACCGTATAGTCAGCCGGCGTACCGATGCCCGGCGTATAGTTGACCACCCGCAAGCCCATGGCCTCCAGAATCCCGACGCTGAAATCATTGTAATGCTCATACGGCGGAAGGAACCACAAAGCGTCTTCCCGTGAGATACCGAATTTCGCCAGTTCGGCATAGTTGGCCTTGACATCGGCGATGATGCTGTCGGCACTCATCAAGGTCGGCCGGTCGGCACCCCAATCGCAATAGAGTACGTGTTTGTCGGAATGGCCGCCCACGTAATGGCCTTCCTCCACGATGCGGCGGATGACCGCCTCATTGGGCGTATAGCGCAAGCAGTTGCCGGTCAGGAAGAAATTACCCTTGACCTTCTGCTTCTTGAGGGTTTTGAGGATCGTCTCGGCGCCATTGAAATTGACATCGGCCGTGAAACAGAGATAGACGGTTTTCTTATCGGGATTGACGCGGACGATGGTGCCGTAGGGATCTTTTTCGAAAGAGCCTGCCCGCCGGGCAGTGTGGCCACGGGCTTCCAAAGCAGCCGCGTAGGCCACCAGGCCGGCCGTGCCGTCCATCGTAGGCTCATTGCTGGCGTAATCACCGATATCGTCGTGGTACACCGCGATGCCATTGTTGAGCGCCGCGAAATCATCGGGACGCGTCAGGGATGCACCCGCGCGCTCCAAGAAGAGCTGATTGTAGATCGGACCGTCGATCAGGCCGCCGAGCGGCAGGTCCCCATTCACCTTCACATACGAAGAATGCGGATCGGTAGGATAATCATAGCCGGGCATACCAGCCGCCGGCCAGCCGCAAATCATTGACGTACCCCAGGGATTGCAGCCCAGCAGCCAGTCGCGCAACGCCGCTTCCATCTCGTGGAAAGTCGTGTCCCCGGTCGTTTTTTCATAGAGATAGGCCTGGGTTACGGCCGCCGATGTCAGGTTGTTGGAGCACCAGAGATACGGAATGCCATGCATGAAGGGATCGTCCCCTGCCCGGTCGCGGATATCCTGCAGGCCTTGCCGCATATAACCGACAAATTCTTCGCGGACGGCCGCATCATCGCTGGAAGCCAGCAGCCAGTGGCCCAGATTGATGAACGGATACCACTGATAGTGATGATACTCTTTGCCAGGACCGCGTCCACGCTCCATCCAGGGCGACACGGGTTCCATCTCACCCCAATAGGCCGCCTGCTGCTTCCACCAGTCACCCTTTCCCAGTGCGTACTGGGTCGCAGCCGCCAGTTCCACATCATCCACCCACGTATCTTCTTCATAAAAATACGGAGAAATGACACAAGCCGTCTGGGTATTGCCGGGGAATTCCAAAGCGAAGTCCCAGGCATCCTGCACCTTCCCTTCGATCTTCGCGGCAAAGTCCGGATACCACTCGCGGATCACGTCGGCACCGAGGGCAAACGTAGAGGCGAACTTGCCGGCTGCGGAAGAGACACCGGTCGTGCGGTTCACCTTATTGCCGGCAATCTGCGGCTGACCCGTCACAAAATAGACAGGGCGCCCCTTGCCCGGGCCATAGCCGTAATCTACGGAGTCGAGATACGGCAGGCGCATCCCGGCATGGTCGCGGTCGTCGGCAATCTGGTAGTACATCTCCCGCGGAGCCGGGTTCATCTTGTCAAGCCAGTCGAGGCCCCATTTCACTTCATCGAGCACGTCGGGAATGCCATTGGCGCCCGGACGGCCCGTCGCGTCGAAGCGATCCTTGAACATCGACTTGTCCTCGGCATATTTCCAGGCAAAGGCCATCTGGTAGATGGTCGTGGAAGACGTGGTCATGTACTGGAGATAGTCGGTAGCATCGTGCCAGCCGCCGGTCACGTCGATGTGCTCGCCCGTACGGGTGGGATGGTACACGATATAGCCGTCGTGCTGGTGGCACAGATGGTCGTTGTAGGGATTGTCCCCGCAACGCTGCTGGCGCAGATAGGTCAGCAGGTAATCGGCGAAGCCGTCATAGACATCGCTGCCGATCCGGAACACAGGCGACTTGACGCTACCGGACACGATATAGTAGCTTCCGGGAACTTGAAGGGCGGACATATCCAGCCGCCAGGCACTCTTCAGCGCCCATTTGGAAGGATCCGCCACTTTGCCCTGCCCTTTGAGCACCAAGGCATCGGACATCGCATCATACACACAGAAAGAGCCATCGGTCTCTCCGGTAGAAATCAAGACAGCGACTTTGCTGTCATCGGGAAGATAACCTGCCTGATTGACCCGGATCCACGTCTGCGCGTGAAGCGGAAGCAGTGCCAGCAAGAGGATTGTTGCAAGAATTAATCTACGCATCAGTTTTATCGAAGTTTGATTTCAATTTCTGGCATCCGGGCAGCCAGTTCAGGACCGTCAAGGCCGAGCAGCCAGCTGGCCGTGCGCGCAGCCATCTCCGGCAGGCGGATATCCTGTTCCGTGCCCGTCTCATTCATCGAGGCTAGCAGTTGGTCATACACCGGTGTGACGACCGGGTATTCGACCAGTTGGTAATTGTCCAAATTCGCCATTGTAGCTGCATAGCGGATGGCATCGGTCAAGCCGCCCCATTCATCGACCAGGCCGATCTTGATGGCATCGCCACCAGCCCAGACGCGGCCCTGTGCAATCGCATCGACCGCATCGGTCGTCAGGCCGCGGCCTTTCGCCACACGACTGACGAAATCTTCATACGTCGCATCGATCTGGTTCTGCATCACGGCCTCTTCTTCCGGGTCGAGGGGACTCATCCCGTTGGCGAGCGAGCCATGCTTATGGGTAGCCACTTCATACACATTGAGATGGGCGTTCTTCTTGAGCGCCTTGCCGAAACTCGGAATCAGGCCGAACACGCCGATTGAACCGGTCAGCGTGCTCTTGTCACTGAAAATCTTGTCGGTACCGCAACTGATCCAATAGCCGCCCGAGGCTGCATACCCGCCATAGCTGGCCACGACCGGTTTGCATTCCTTGAGCAAGGCGATCTCACGCTCGATAGCGGCGGAAGCCTGCACGCTGCCGCCCGGGCTGTTGACGCGGAAGACCACGGCCTTGATGGAAGAATCCTGACGTGCCTTGGCGATTTCCTTGGCGAAATTGTTGCCGATATTGCCGTTCCCCTTGTCATCCATCACAATCTGGCCGTCGGCATAGATCACGGCAACCTTTTCTTTGGCGCGGACATTGGGCTTGACCTTGGCAGTAGCGTAATCCTTGAGACTGACATATTTCAGATCCTTGACTTTCTTGACATCACAAAGGGTACGGAAATACTCGCGGACCTGGTCGTCATACCAGAGTTCATCGACCAGGCCTTTTTCCTTGGCCGATTCGGCATTGGTGATAGCCAGGTTGTCGATCCAGTCATTGAACTGCTCTGCGGTGAAATCGCGGGAAGCGGCGATAGCCTCGGCCATCACGTTCCAGATGGTGCCGAGCATCGTCTCATACTGTTCTTTGTTCTCCTGGCTCATCTCACTTTTGATGTAGGGTTCGCCGGCCGATTTGTACTTGCCGTGGCGAATCAGCTGGATATCGATGCCCAGATGGTCGATCAGGTCCTTGTAATACATAAGCTGGCTGCTCATACCGGTAATCATCACGTCACCGTATGCGTTGAGAATCACCTTGTCGGCCACAGAAGCCATATAATAATTGCCGGCCGACAGGCCCTGGCTGTAGGAAATCACAGGTTTCCCGCTCTCGCGGAAGGCCAGCAAGGCATTGCGGAATTCCTCGGCCTGTGCGATATCCATCTCCATGCCATCCGTTTTCAGATAGACGAACTTGACCTGCGGGTCGGTGGCTGCCACCTCAAGCGCGCGGATGGCATTGAGCAGGGAAAGGCTGGAAGCCATGCTGGCGCTCCCGGCCAACGGGTTGAAATTGAACTTCTCACCGCCCTGTTCGGCAATCGGCTGGCTGAAATCGACCTTCAGGATGGCATTCCGGGGGATCGTAGGCTGGCTATCCTTTCCGACGGAAGAGATGGCGGCACCGATGACACCGAAGAAGATCAGGTTGACGAGGATGAAGGCGAGCAGCGTACCAAGACACCCGCCCAAAACGACTTTTCCAAAGGGTTTCATATCCTAATAAATGATGATTTTCGCGAATTCGACGCTTTACATTTTGCAAATATACGCATTAATCTTTACTTTTGCACCAATGAAACAAGCATCCAACCGACTCCTCTGCCTGCTGCTGGCAGCCACGTATGTTTTCGCATACATGGGCTTCGGCATCCATACCTGTCATGAGGACGGGAGCCGGCATTTCGTCTGGATGCTGGGCGATGTCTCCTGTGAATCCATCCACCACCATAGCCACGACGCGGACCACGACCATCACCACGACGGCCGCTGCTGCTCCACCCAGGTCTATGTGATCACCGATGCACAGGACAACGCACCGAGTGTGGACCGGATTGCCGCTCCGGAAAACACGCTTCCCCTTCTCTCTGAGGGTGAAGCTTTCCTTCCCGCCGTCCCCGTGCGCCTGTCCGCCACGGACATCGACACGCCGCCGCTCATATCGCCTCCCACCCGGCCCCTTCTTTCTGTCTGGTTGGTTTGAGTCAAGCTTCATTCCCGGCTTGACCGGGAGTCTTGTACCCTCACAAACCCTAACCAAACAGAAAAAACATGAAAAGAATCCTTATTTCTATTATCCTGTGCCTGACCTTGTTCCCGGCACTTGCGCAGACTCTCCACGGTTACGTCTATTACCAAAACCCCAACGGGAAGACGGAGCCCCTCCCCTTCGCCCAAGTCTATCACATGGAGCGGGAGAAGCTTATCGAGACTGATGCAAATGGGGAATTCACCCTGCGCCTGACCGCCCGCGCCACGTTGATCGCCACCTATGTGGGCTACACCCGCGACACGGTCGTCGTGGAGCCGGGCACTGCCGAAGCCAAATTCTACCTCAGCGGCGAAAATGATCTCAACGAATCGAAGGTGACGGCCTTGCAGTCCACCCTGCCCAAGCTCAAGAGCGTCAAGACGGAAGTCATCACTGCGGCGGGCCTATGCAAAATGGCCTGCTGCGCCCTGGCCGAGAGTTTTGAGAACTCAGCCAGCGTCACGGTCGGATACGCCGACGCCGTAACCGGAGCCCGCCAGATCAAACTCCTCGGTCTCTCCGGCACCTACACCCAGATGCTCGACGAAAACCGGCCCGTCATGCGCGGCATTGCCAGTCCCTTCGGCATGTCGTTCGTCCCCGGCCAGTGGCTCGAGAGCATCCAGATCGCCAAGGGCCCCTCGTCCGTGATCAACGGCCTGGAAGCCATCACCGGACAGATCAACATGGAGCACCGCAAGCCCACCGACGAGACTCCGCTCTTCGTCCAGGTGTACGGCAGTTCCGACAAGATGTTTGAAACCAACATCGCCTCGGCCGTCCAGTTCAACGAGAAATGGAGCATGATCAACATGGCCCACGTGGGCGGCACCGCTTCGAAGATGGACCACAACCAGGACGGTTTCCGCGATGAACCCGAAGACCTGCAGCTCAACTTCACCAGCCGTTGGCTCTATTATGCTCCAAGCGGTATGCAGATCCGTTTCGGCGGCCGCTTCCTCAACGACGACCGTCTCGGCGGCCAGATGGACGCCACCAAGGACAATACCTTCAACCTGAAAAACGCCATCTGGGGCTCCAACATCAAGAACCGTGGCATCAACGGTTACTTCAAGATCGGCGTGCCCCTCAACGAGGAGAACACGGCCAACATCGCCCTCGTGGCGGATTTCAACCACCACGAATTCAACGCCTTCTTCGGACAGAGAGACTACGACGCCAAGCAGAATTCCGCCTTCGCCAACCTCATCTACCAGAACGAGATCAACGAGACCCACAAGGTGGAATTCGGGGCCACCTGGCAGTTTGACGATCTCAACCAAGTATTCGGACGGCATGAGGATTTCAGCCGCCGGGAGAATGCCATCTCCGGGTTTGGCGAGTACACCCTCACCCCCGGGGACAATTTCACGTTCGTGGGCGGCCTGAACCTGCAGTACAATTCCCTTCACGGCTGGCTCTTTGCTCCGCGCGCCAATGTCCGCTGGTCTCCGGCCGAGTGGGTGACGCTGCGCGCTTTGGGCGGCCGGGGTTACCGCACCGCCAACATCTTTACCGACAACCTCGGCATCTTTTCGACCGGAAAAGGTTTCTACACCCCGTCGCATCCGTTCAGCGGGTCTTTCGAACCCAGGAATCTGAGCGACCTCGACCTGCTGGAAGACGCCTGGACCTGGGGCGCCAACGTAACTTTCTACCTGCCCTTCGGCGCGGAAGATACCGACACCTACTTGAGCTTCGACTACTTCCACAATGACTTCAACAAGCAGGTAATCGTGGACTACGAGCTGTCACCCATCTCCATCTTCTTCTACAATCTCTACGGGAAATCCTTCACCAATACCTATCAAGTGGATTTCTCGGTCAACCCGCTGGAACGCTTCAACATCACCACCACCTTCCGCTACACCGACGCGAAGGTGACGCTGATGGAACAGGGCTTGGTGGAGCGGCCGATGACCAGCCGCTACAAGGGCGTGCTCAACATGCAGTACGCAACAGCCATGAGCAAGTGGACCTTCGACTTCACAGCCCAGATCAACGGTCCGATGCGCCTGCCGAAGTATGCGGCCGAAGCCTGGGGCATGGAGACATCCCCGGTCTTTCCGATGCTCTACGCCCAGATCACCCGCAAGTTCAAAGGCATCGATGTTTATGTCGGCGCCGAGAACATCCTGGGCTTCCGCCAGCATCACGCCATCATCTGCGCGGACAATCCTTTCGGCTTCGGCGTTGATGCCGGATTTCCCAGAGCCAGTGATGTTTTCGACGCCAGCAGTGTCTGGGGTCCCCTGATGGGCCGCAAGTTTTACATCGGACTCCGATATACGTTATGGAAATAGGAATCGTAAAGTATATGTCTTGTAAAACCACCCTCCCACTTCGTGGGCCCCTCCCCCTGAGGCGTGGGCGCCAATGTTTTACAAGACATATACCTTTACGATTCAAAAACAGTTTAGCACATTAATTGCTTATTCGTTAAACAATCATAAAACCGCCATCTCATCATGAAACGCTTTTTCACCCTCATGCTGACCGTGCTGCTGATTGCCGGCACCGCCACCGCCGTCCAGGCACAGGACAAGAAACAGAAGAAGGCCGCCAACATCCAGGAAGTGACCTTCGTCACCACCATCGACTGCAAGAACTGCGTCAAGAAAGTGGAAGCCAACCTCCCCTACGAGAAAGGCATCAAGGACATGAAAGTTACGCTGGACGACCGCACTGTCTGGATCAAGTACGACGCCAACAAGACCGATAAGGAAAAACTCGCCGCCGCCATCAACAAACTGGGCTACGAGGCCGAAGAGGTCATTCCGGAAGAGGAAGCAAAGAAATAGCCGCGACCGTCCGCGTTGCGGCGGTGATTTTGAAACGGTCGTCGATGCGGCGGCCGGCAATGGCGACGATCACTTCGTCGCCATTTTCGTTGTGGGACGTGACGACTACTTCACGGCCTTTTTGCGCCACGTCCAGCTTAAGGTCGGTGAAGAAATCGCTGAGCAGCTTGCTGCCGCGACGCATGCCGAAGGGCCGGAAGCGGTCGCCCTCCCGCGGCGTGCGCGCCGAAAGCGGCAGCCGCACCAGTGCGGCATCGACAAACAGCACATCCTCCGGCTTTTGTTGCGGGTCAAAACCCGGAAAAATTGCAAAGGTCCGCACGTCGATCCGGTCGGTCAGATCAGCCGAACCCGGAAGCGACAAGGGATAGACGCGCAGTTCCAGGCGGTCCTTCACCAGCCGATGGGTCGGTGAAAAGAACGTCTTGCCACTCTGTCGTGAAAGCGATTCTTCGATTTGGGACAGTTGCACCGCATTGAAACCGCAATCTTCCAGCAGGCGGAACAACCACCACGAAACCTGGGCTTTGCGGAGCAGCCGGTCGATGAAAATACGACGGACCCCTTCTTCGTCCACACACAAATCCTGTTTTCCTTCCGCGAAAACAGTATCGAGCAACTGCTCCATCGCGCCGAACCGCTTCATCTCGGCCTCGAAGGTCCGCAGGAACGATGGGTTGATCCGCGCCAGCTGCGGGAAGACTTCGTGCCGCAGCCGGTTCCGGGCAATGGAAACATCGGCGTTGGTCGCATCGACGCGGTATTCCACGCCCGCACGGACGGCATAGGCTTCAATCTCCTGCCGCGAAAAGGCCAGCAGCGGCCGGATAATACGGACATCCGTAACGCCCGGCAACGGCCCATCTTCCCGGATGCCCGTCAGGCCGCGCATGCCTGTGCCGCGCAGCAGATGCAGAAGCATCGTCTCGGCCCGGTCATCCAGATTGTGCGCCACGGCCAGGTGCGTGAAACCCTGCTCCCGGCACAGTGCGGCGAACCAGTCATAGCGCAGTTCCCGCGCCGCCATCTCGACCGAAATTCCGTGTGACGCGGCATAGCCGGAAGTGTCAGCCTCATTCCGGAAAAACGACACTCCCTGCTCCCGGCACCACTTCGCCACGAAGAGCTCGTCGCCGTCGCTATCCGTACCCCGCAGATGAAAATTGAAGTGCGCCACGGCAAAAGGGAGCCGCAGCGCACTGTGTCTGAAAAGGTCCGTCATCGTCATCGAGTCGATGCCGCCGCTGACTGCCAGCAGTACCCGGCAGTCCGGCTGCCCGGAGGTCAGCCGCTCCAGCGCCCGATCGAAGCGGTCCTGCATCGGTCTCTACTTCTTGGCCTGGCCGAAGGTATAGGTAAATCCGATGGAGAAGAGTTCCTTAAACTGGATTCCCTTGCCCTGGTAAGGATCGCCGACGGCATGCTCTGCCGTTGCCCGTTTGTAGTACTTCGGCACCAGCACATTGTCATCGTAGATCAGGTTGGTGCGCAAGGTCACGGAGAAGAATTTCGTGACTTTCGCTTCGGCATTGACATCCCAGTTGACCTTGATGTTCTGGGGTTTGTTGAGATAGTCCGAGAAGAGGACCAACGCCGTGGCCACCTTGAAATTCTCGACTTCCAGCTTGGCGTCCACACGCAGCTGGGTACCGAGTTCGAAGCGGGCGAACTGGTCTTCCCGGTTGCCATAACGGACGCGCAACTCCTCAGGACGTACCATCGTGACCTTGCCCGTCAACGGAGCAAAGTTGATGGACACGTTCTTGGTCGGCGTGTAGTCGATACCAAGACCCAACGACGTGTAAGCCGGTGCAAAGAAATCAGAAATAATGAGGGAGTGACTGGCGTCCCAGCCCTCCGCAAACTGTGTCCGGAAGTTATACACCGCGGAGAAATAGAGCTTTTCCGCCGCCTTGTAGCCGAACTTGCTGTCGAAGATCAGCCGGTCGTCGCTCTTGAGCAGATAGTCCTTGTCGAACGAATGGATGAAGCCGTAACCGGCCTGCAGTTCGTTGTTCCAGACCACCTTGCCCTTGGTCAGGTTGGCATAGAGATCCGCAAAAGTATTGAGGGTCAACTGCCCTACACCACCGGCAGCCCACTGCATCAGCGACAGCTGGGAGAACCCGATGGTCGTGGTCATACCTTTGTTCCACTCCGCCTTCGGGGCTTCCGGCGCCGCGGGAGCTTCCTGCGCGAACAGCGCACAAGTCGTAAGGATGGCACAAACGGCCAGAATCAGTCTTTTCATATTGTCAGGTTTTAATAAGCTCTTGCAAAAATCACCCGCCGGTGCGACGGCTTGCCGCTGTAAACACAGGTTCCTTCCTCTTCGCATACACAGGAATCGATCGGGATGCAGCGGATCGTGGCCTTGGTCAGTTCCTTGATCTTCTCTTCGGTCTCGGGCGTGCCATCCCAGTGGCAGAGCAGGAAGCCGCCTTTCTCGATCTCGACCTGGAATTCTTCCCAAGTGTCCACCTTGCGGATATTCTCGTCCCGGAACTTGAGCGCCTTGGCGTAGAGGTTCTGCTGGATCTCGTCCATCAGCGCGGCAATATGGTCGGCCAGTCCTTCCTGAGGGATGTTTTCCTTGGTGGATGTATCGCGACGGGCGAGTTCCACGTGTCCGCCTTCGAGGTCGCGCGGTCCGATGACCACCCGCACCGGCACACCCTTGAGCTCCCATTCGGCGAACTTGAAGCCGGGCCGGAGGTTGTCACGGTCGTCAATCTTGACGCTGAGGCCCTTCGCCTCAAATTCCACCTTAAGTTCCGCCATGCGGGCCAGGATGGCTTCGCGTTCTTCGTCTTTCTTGTAGATCGGCACCATGACCACCTGGATCGGTGCGAGGGCGGGCGGCAGCACAAGGCCGTTGTTGTCGCTGTGGCACATGATCAGGGCCCCCATCAGGCGCGTGGAAACGCCCCAAGAAGTAGCCCACACGTATTCGAGTTTGCCTTCCTTGTTCGCGAACTGCACGTCAAAGGCTTTCGCGAAATTCTGACCCAGGAAGTGCGAGGTGCCGGCCTGCAGCGCCTTGCCGTCCTGCATCATGGCCTCGATGCTGTACGTGTCGAGGGCACCGGCGAAACGCTCGGTCTCTGACTTGTGGCCGATGACCACGGGCATCGCCATGAATTCGCGGGCGAACTTCGCATACACGTTCACCATCTTCTGCGCCTCGGCCACAGCCTCGTCGTAGGTAGCGTGCGCCGTGTGGCCTTCCTGCCAGAGGAATTCGGCGGTCCGCAGGAACAGGCGCGTACGCATCTCCCAGCGTACCACGTTGGCCCACTGGTTGCAGAGGATCGGCAGGTCGCGCCACGATTTGATCCAGTTCTTGTAGGTATTCCAGATGATAGTCTCGGACGTCGGACGCACGATGAGTTCCTCTTCGAGTTTTGCGTCGGGATCGACCACCACGCCCTTTCCGTCGGGCGCCACCTTGAGGCGGTGATGCGTCACCACGGCGCACTCCTTGGCGAAGCCCTCCACATGCTCGGCTTCCCGGCTCAGGAACGATTTGGGGATAAACAACGGGAAATAGGCGTTGACATGGCCCGTCTCCTTGAACATCTTGTCGAGCTGATGCTGCATCTTCTCCCAGATGGCATAGCCGTAAGGCTTGATGACCATGCAGCCGCGTACGGCCGACTGCTCGGCCAAATCGGCTTTGACCACCAAATTGTTGTACCACTGTGAATAGTTGTCTTCCCGGTTCGTGACTTCTTTATTTGACACCTCAGCCATTGTTCTTTTCTTTTATTATTGGTATAAAAATTGATATATTTGCACTAGCGATTAAACGGACGGCCCAAAAACGGGTCCAATCCATGAAACGCAAAAATACGAAAAATACATTATTAATAAACTGACACAGGAGGTAAAAATGAAAAACAATCGATTCGGATTCCTGATGATCCTTGCTTTCGCGGCACTCGCCAGCTCTTGTGGCACGTCGGGGTACTATTCCTCTTCGATGTACAACGACGGAATTTATTATCGCCCGACTGCAGATTCGCGCGCCCAGATGGTCGCAGCGCAGCAAGCGCAGCGTGAGAAAGAACGTGAGCGTCAATACGATCAATACCTCGCCAAAGACGAGGAGGGAAATCTTTACGTAGTCACGGAACTGATGGATGGAGAGACCTATGAGTCCCGCCTCCGCAAGTTCGACAGTCCTTATTACAACTACGCGTGGAGCAGCTACTGGGGCGATCCCTGGTACAACCCCTGGTGGGGCTCCTGGCGCTACGGTTACAGCAACTGGTACTGGTACAATCCCTGGTACGATGTCAGCTGGTATGGATACTATCCTTACCACTACTATTACGGCCCGTATTCCACCTGGGACTGGTATCATCCCTGGTACTGGGGCGTCGGCGGCTATGCCGGCTATTACGGCTACCACTACTGGAACTATCACCACTATGGTTATGGCCCGGGACCCGGTCCGGCCCATCGCAGCGGCCGCAACGTTGTCTATACCCCGCGTAATTCGGCGACCGGCAGCAGCATGTACCGCACCACGGGTGCAGGTACCGTGAGTGGAAGCCGCGGCATGTACACCACCCGCCGCACCAGCAACGGCGGCAGCGTCAGCACCCGCACATCTTCCGGCACAGTCCGCAGTTCCGGCTCTTCCCGTCCAGCCCGCACAGGCAGCAGCGGCAGCGGAAGCTACACCCGCTCTTCAGGCAGCTATAGCAGCGGCGGCTATAGCGGAGGCGCTTCCCGCAGTGGCGGCGGCTACAGCGGCGGATCCTCCAGCTCGGGCGGCAGCCGTTCCGGCGGTGGAACCCACAGCGGCGGCGGCAGACGGTAAGCCCGCGCCACCCCTGCTTTCCCTGATTTAACAACCTTTTATTTGAAGTAATTGCCATGAAAAAGATAACCACCTTGTTCCTTTCCCTGACGATGGCCCTCGGCCTCTACGCCCAGACGGCGGACGACGCCTTGAACATCGCCCAGGAATACTACGAGGGAACCGCCCGTACGATGGCGATGGGAAATGCCTTTACCGCCCTGGGCGGAGACCTGGGCGCCATCGGTATCAATCCGGCCAGTTCGGGTGTGCTCCGCTACTCGCAGATTACTTTCTCCCCGTCGCTGACCACCAACCGCTCGACGGTCAACTACTTGGGCAACACGACATCAGCCAAGAAAACCGGCCTGACCATTTCCAATTTCGGTACGGTCATCTCCTTCGATACCGGCCGCTACAACGGTCTGCTCAACTACAATTTCGGCATTGTCTATAATAAGAAGAACAGTTTCCGCTCCGCGATGCGGGCCAGCGGGACCACCAGCAACTCTTCGATGCTGAGCTCCCTCGCAGCCGGCCTTGAAGGCATCGACTGGCACGACATCGACTTGGAAGAGACGACCAACCCCTATTCATCCTCCTACGCGTCCTGGCCTGGAATCCTGGCCTGGAACACCTACGTGCTGGCTCCGCTGTCCACGCTGGGCGGCAAATACGCCAACGTAGATGATTCCTATCTCGCCTCGACCGAAAACTACGACGAAACCACGGATGAACTGCAGATCGGCGGCCCGCTCGACCAACGGTTCAACCGCAAGACCTACGGCAGCAACGAAGAATACAGCTTCAACTTCGGCGGCAACATCTCCGATTTCTTCTACTTCGGCATCAACCTCAACGGCTACTCCATCAGCCAGACCGTAGAAGAGTATTATGAAGAAGCCGCCACCAACTCCGCGCTTTTCCAAGATGGCTTTGTCTCGATGGACAACAGCTTCTGGCTCAAGACCCAGGGTAGCGGTTTCAACATGAAGTTCGGTGCGATCGTCACCCCGTTCGGCGGCCTCCGCCTCGGCGCGACCGTCACTACCCCGACCTGGTACAACCTCAACGACGAGTGGGACTACACCATGAATACCGCTTTCAACAACGGCAACTCATACACGGAGCACTCCCCGACCGGCTCCTACAGCTACAAGCTGACGGCTCCAATGCGCTGGAGCGTGGGTGCGGCCTACACCGCCATGGGCCTTGGCCTTATCAGCGTAGATTACGAAAGCGTCAACTATGCAAACACCCGCCTGGCTGACTACAACGGCAATACCGGCGTGTTCAGCGAGGAGAATCAGTTGATGGACGGCACTTTCACCAATGCGCACATCCTGCGCGTAGGTGCCGAACTCAAGCTCGGTGAAAGCGTCTCCCTCCGCGGCGGCTACCAGAACTACAGCCCCGCCATCAAAGGCGCACCCAGCCGCAATGCCTACAGCGCCGGTATCGGCTTCAACATCGGACAGGCCGGAACAATCGATTTCGCCTGGACCAAACTGGCCAAACAGACCGACTCATTCCAGCTCTATGATGACTACTCCAGCTTCGTGAGCGTACCCCAGGGCGTCAACACACACAGCCTGAGCAAAGTCGTCTGCACGATCGGCATCAAGTTCTAACAGAGGAAACGTCCCGCATCCGGTCCTTCCGCAGAAAGAAGGTCGATGATGGAAAGGTCGGGAATAAAACCTGAAGAAGGTTCCCGGTTGACAAAAACCTGATAATAAGCCTGCTCGCAACCAAACTCCGCGAGCAGGCTTTTTCCTTTATATTTCGGCTGTATCCGAACTCGTCCATCGAAGAGGTCTGACCGCGCGCTGGCAAGCCCGCCGCCTTCTTTGACAAAAGAAGTAGTCAAACCGACAGGCACCTGGATATCCAGCATTTCCAGCAGCTTCTCGAGCAACGTCATGTTCAGGTCGAAGAGAAAGACCGGCTTGCTTTCGAGAATGGGAATCAGGTCGTCCGCATAATAATCATAATACGCCGACGCATTATAGGCCGCGGCTAGAGCCCGGATGTGATGCTGCAGCCAAGGTTCCGTGTAGTCGATGCGGATATCCCGGATCGGACGGCTGCGCCGCTCCTCCCTGACGACCGGAATCGAAAGATCCTCCGGCCCCGCCGCCGAGAGGATCCGGCAGCGGTTGCGCCACGACTGCTTCTGGTAGTTCTCGAACTGCTCAATCCACACCCGGTCGCTATGCGCGATCGCAAAAAAATACGACACCGGCGGCAGATAAGCCGTCGCCAGCAACGATTCGCCAAAATGCGGCGCCCCCGTCATCGGATGATGCCGCGGCCTGACTGTTCGATGAAAGAGAGAACCAGATCGCGATTCTCACTCGGCGCTATTGTCTCCCGGATGCGCACACAGGCATCCGTCACATTGAGCCCGCTGCTGTAGAGCAGTTTGTAGATTTCAGAAATCTCACGGATCGCCTCGGCGGAAAAACCGCGCCGACGCAGGCCGACCAGGTTGATACCGCCGTAAACGGCCGGATTGTGCCCCGTCACGGCAAAGGGCGGGATGTCTTTCAAGACGGCGGACCCGCCGCCTACCATCGCATGCGCGCCGATGTGGCAGAATTGATGGATGACGGTCCCGCCTCCCACGATGGCCCAGTCGTCGATATCCACTTCCCCTCCCATGGCCGACATGCTGGAGATGATGCAGTGGTCGCCCACCCGGCAGTCGTGCGCCACGTGCGTGTAGGCCATCAGCAGACAGTCTTGCCCGACATGCGTCAGCCCTTTGCCGCTGGCCGCCGTACCCCGGTGGACCGTCGCAAATTCGCGGACCGTCGTATTGTCACCGATCTCCGCCCAAGTGACTTCGCCCTGGAACTTCAAGTCCTGCGGTACGGCACCCAGCACAGCGCCCGGGAAGATCTTGCACCCGCGACCGATCCGGATGTAGTCAAAGATCGTCACATTCGGACCAATCCAGCAGTCATCGCCGATTTCCACGTGCTCGGCAATCGTCGTGAAAGGAGAGATCACCACATTCTTGCCGATCTTGGCCCCTGGGTGGACAAAGTACATATTCTCAGTCATAAGATGGATTCAGATATAAAATATTGCAAAGCTTGCGTATTCAATTTGTGTCCCGGTTTGCAGGCCGTGATGCGGCCGCGGATCGGGCGTTCCGCCAAAGCAAAGTCCCCCAGCAGGTCGAGTAACTTGTGACGGGCCAATTCATTGTCGAACTGAAGCACCTTGCCGCCCAGGAAAGTCTTTTTCCGGTCGTCGATCACCAGCGCGTTTTCAAGCGAACCACCCTTGATCAGGCCGAACAGCCGGAGCCAGGCAACCTCCCGGTAGAAACAGAAGGTGCGGCAGGGGGCGATTTGCGTGGCAAAATCGACCGTAGCGTCGTAAACAGCCTTCTGCCGGCCGACCATCGGCGACTTGAAGTCGATGGTCATATCGACAATCAGGTCGTCGCAGGGGTCCACTACGATGGACGACCCGCTTTTCGCATCGCGGTATTCCGCGTGACGCGTCACAACCCGGTACCGGCGTTCCGTCTTCTGCTCCGCCAGCCCACATTCCTGAAGAGCCTTGACATAGGGGCGCGCACTTCCGTCCAGGATCGGGACTTCCGCCGCATTCAATTGCACAAGGACATTGTCCACATCCAGGCAGCGGAGCGCAGCCAGCAAGTGCTCGGCCGTACGGACCTTGGCACCCTGCTCGGCCAGTTCCGTACTGCGCCGGGTCTTCGACACGTTGGTAACAGTCGCGTGGACAAACACCTCCTCCCCCAGGTCCGTACGCTGGAAGACGATCCCATAGTCATCGGGAGCCGGCAGCAAACGCATTTCCACAGGTTTGCCACTGTGCAGACCGACACCGGTAAAGACACAGGACGAAGCGAGTGTATGTTGTTTCATCGTACTTTTCATTTCGACTTGCCGCTTCTGCGGAAGATAGCGTAGGCTCGCATATACGTGCCATACTCCAAGGCCGGATAGCCCACAAGTGTAGTGCCAGACTCCTTGATATTGGCAATAATGCCGCTTTGGGCAGCAAGTGTGGTGTTATCGGCAATTGTCACGTGGCCGTTCACGCCCGACTGGCCGCCGAACACGCAATGTTTCCCGATCTTGGTGGAACCTGCGATGCCGGTCATGGCGGCCATTACCGTGTTTTCCCCGACCTCGACATTGTGCGCCACCTGGCACAAGTTGTCGATCTTGACGCCCCGGTGCACGATCGTGGATCCCATCGTCGCCCTGTCTATCGTGGCATTGGCCCCGATCTCCACATCGTCTTCAATCACGACATTGCCCAATTGCTGGATCTTGCGGTACGTGCCGTCCTCCTGCGGAGCGAAGCCGAAACCGTCGGCACCGATCACGGCATTGGCGTGGATGATGCAGTTGTCCCCCACCACACAGTCGTGATAGATGCGGACACCCGGATACAGCACACAGTTCTTTCCGATCTTCACATGGTCGCCGATATAGACCTGCGGATACAGATGGGTCCCCTGGCCGATGCGGGCCGTGCGGGCGATGGAACGTTTGAGGGAAAGACGAGCCCACAGGCCGTTGCCGCGTTTCTGCCGGTGTTTCATCCGGCTGAAGAAATCGAGCAGCACCGAAACGCTGGAGTAGGCGTCGTCCACCTTGATCAGCGTGGCCGGAATCGGTTGTTTCGGTTCGAACGACTTGTTGATCAGCAGGACGCTGGCTTTCGTATCGTAGATATAATGCTCGTATTTGGGATTGGCGAAGAAACAAATGTTCCCCTTCCGGCCCTGCTCGATGCGCGCAGGCGCCGTCACCACGGTCTGCGGGTCTCCTACGACCTCGCCGCCCAGCAGTTCCGCCAGGATTTGTGCTGTGATTTCCATAAATCTGTGGCAAATTTAATAAAAAATTTGTCATTTTCCTGATAATTACTAACTTTGCCGCGATTGAGGGGACGCAAGGTCTCCTTTTTTTGTGCAAATAAGCGTTATGATCCTGAAACAGACCATCGAAGCCCTTGCGAAAGAGCAGCTGCAAGGCACGGGACTTTCCCTGGTGGAAGTCTCCGTCAGCGAAGACAATGACATCGAAGTCATCATTACCCGCGAAGGCGGTGGCGTATCCATCGACGACTGCGTGGCCCTGAGCCGTTACATCGAGTCGAAGCTCGACCGCGACAAGGAAGATTTCTCGCTGATGGTGGGATCGGCCGGCATTTGAGAATATTGACAGTATAAAAACATACACAAATGGAAGTTAACCTGATCAGCACATTCGCTGAATTCAAAGAACTCAAGAACATCGACCGGGCTACGATGATGAGCGTGCTGGAAGACATTTTCCGCACCCAGCTCGCGAGGATGTATGGCGATGCCGACAATTTCGATATCATTATCAACATCGACAAAGGTGACTTTGAAATCTGGCGGAACCGCACGGTCGTCGAAACCGTGGAAGATCCCAACAAGGAGATCTCGCTCGAAGAAGTCCAGAAGATCGACGATTCCTATGAGATCGGCGAGGAGTATCCGGAAGAAGTCTCCCTGGCCAGTTTCGGCCGCCGCGGCATCCTCAACCTGCGCCAGAATCTCTCCAGCCGCATCACCGACATCGAGAAGGCCAACCTCTACAACAAATACCGCGAGAAGGTGGGCGACATCCTGGTCGGCGAAGTTTACCAGGCCTGGAAGAAAGAGGTGCTGGTAATGGACGAAGACGGCAATGAACTGGTGCTCCCTAAGAGTGAACAGATCCCTTCCGATTTCTTCCGCAAAGGGGACACCGTCAAGGCCGTCATCATCAGCGCCGAGCTGAAGAACAACAACCCGATCATCACCCTTTCGCGTACCTCGAACCTCTTCCTCGAAAGACTGTTCGAGCAGGAAGTCCCCGAAATCTTCGACGGCCTGATCACCATCAAGAAGGTGGTCCGCATGCCCGGCGAACGCGCCAAAGTCGCAGTGGAATCGTATGACGAGCGTATCGACCCTGTCGGCGCTTGCGTCGGCGTGAAGGGCTCCCGCATCCACGGGATTGTCCGCGAACTCCGGGGCGAGAATATCGACATCATCAACTGGACCTCCAACACGCAGCTGCTGGTCCAGCGCGCCCTGTCGCCGGCCAAGATTTCGTCCATCCAGATAGACGAGGAGCACAAGAGCATCCACATTGACCTGGAGTCGAGCGAACTGGCCCTGGCCATCGGCAAGAACGGCAGCAACATCCTGCTGGCCGAACAGCTTTCCGGCTACAAGATCGACGTCTATCGTCTCGGCGGCGAGGCCATGGAAGACGAAGAGGACGTGATGCTCGACGATTTCGCCGACGAGATCGACCAGTGGATCATCGATGCCCTCAAGAAGATCGGCTGCGATACCGCCAAGAGCGTGCTTGCCCTGCCGACCGATGAGATCATGCAGCGGGCCGACCTCGAAGAGGAGACCGTGCTCGACGTCCAGCGCATCCTGCGGGCGGAATTTGAAAACAACTAATCAAAAGTTACGGGAGAACAAAGTATGGCAGAAGTAAGAATCAATAAAATCCTGAAAGATTTCAACATCGGTCTGAGTACCCTGACCGACTTCCTCAAGAAGAAGGGGATCAACGACGACATCAAGCCGACATCCAAGATTTCGGAGGATGTCTATGCGATGGTGGCCAAGGAATTCGGCAAAGAGCAGCTCATCAAGGAGCAGTCGAAGAAAGTGGCCATCAAGGTCAAGGAAATCACCGAAAAGGAGAACAGCCGGATTACGGCGGAAGAAGAGGAACCGGTCAAGGAAGTCATCATCAAGACCAATGTATTCACGGACCAGAAGAAGGTGGAAACTCCCGCACCCGAACCTGCGCCCGAACCGGTCAAGAAGGTGGAACCTGTCAAGGAAGCCCCGGTACAGCCCAAAAACGAACTCAAGATCGTCGGGCATATCGACCTCTCGCCGAAGAAACCGGAACCGGCCCCTGCCGTACAGACCCCTGCGCCCCAGGAAGTAAAACCGGTCGTGGAGAAACCTGCCGCTCCAGCCGAACCGAAACCGCAACCCGCTGAACCGGCACAGCCCGCCCAGCCTGTCCAACCTGCAAAACCCGCTCAACCCGCTCAGACGAACCAGCCCGCCCAGCCGGCCAAAGAAGAGAAGAAAGCCGAGAAGAAGGACGAGCGTCCTGTCATCGAACACATTGAGACCAAAGTCGAGAAACTCGCCGGCCCGAAAACCGTGGGGGTCATCGACCTGTCGAAATTTGAAAAGAAGCCAGCATCAACGGACAACAGCAAGAAAGACAAGAACAAGCGCGAACGCATCCACAAAGGGGCTGCCAAGGTGGACATCACCAATCCGAAGAACAGCGCTCCCCGTCCGGGCAGCAAGGAGGCTCCGGGCAAGGACAGCAACGCACGCGGCAAGAATGCCAAGAAGAACGACCGCTTCAAGGCGGTCCGCCCCGAGTTCGACAGCGAAGAGATCCAGAAGCAGATCAAGGAAACGTATGCGCGCATGACCGAAGGCCACGGCAAGACCAAGACCTCGAAGCACCGCCGCGAGAAACGCGAGGAGATCTCCCAGAAGATGCAGGAGGAGATGGAACTCCAGGAGCGCACCAGCAACATCCTGAAAGTGACGGAGTTCGTCACGGTCAATGAACTGGCCATCCTGATGAACAACACGCCGGTCACCAAGGTTATCGAAGCCTGCATGAACCTGGGCCTGATGGTGTCCATCAACCAGCGGCTCGATGCCGAGGCCCTCGTGCTCGTCGCCGAGGAATTCGGCTACAAGATCGAATTCGTGACCGCCGAGATCCAGGGCGCGATCGCCCAGGAAGAAGACCGCGAAGAAGACCTCCAGCCGCGTCCGCCGATTGTCACGGTCATGGGCCACGTGGACCATGGCAAGACTTCCCTGCTCGACTATATCCGCAAATCCAACGTCATTGCCGGTGAAGCAGGCGGTATCACGCAGCACATCGGTGCCTACAACGTGGAATTGCCCGACGGACGGCACATCACCTTCCTCGATACGCCGGGTCACGAGGCCTTCACGGCCATGCGTGCCCGCGGCGCCAAGGTGACCGACCTGGCCATCATCATCATCGCGGCCGACGACGCCGTGATGCCGCAGACCATCGAGGCCATCAACCACGCCCAGGCGGCCGGTGTCCCGATGATCTTCGCCATCAACAAGATCGACAAACCGGGCGCCAATCCCGAAAAAATCAAGGAGCAGTTGGCCAACATGAACATCCTGGTCGAAGACTGGGGCGGCAAGTACCAGTGCCAGGAAATCGCTGCCAAGAAAGGCATCAACGTGGACCTGCTGCTGGAGAAAGTCCTGCTCGAAGCCGACCTGCTCGAGCTCAAGGCCAATCCGGACAAGCTGGCCGTGGGCAACATCATCGAGTCGTCGCTCGACAAGGGCCGCGGCTACCTGGCCACCGTTCTCGTGCAGAGCGGCACGCTCCACGTGGGCGACCCGATCGTGGCCGGAAGCTATTCGGGCCGTGTCAAAGCCATGTTCAACGAACGCGGCCAGCGGCTCAAGGAAGCCGGTCCTTCCACGCCTGTTTCCGTTCTCGGCCTCAACGGTGCACCGACTGCCGGTGACACCCTCAACGCCATGGAAGACGAGAAAGAGGCCCGCGAAGTGGCCAACAAGCGCGAACAGCTCATCCGCATCCAGGGCATCAAGACGCAGACGCACATCACCCTCGAAGAGATCGGCCGCCGCATCGCGCTGGGCAATTTCCAGGAACTCAACATCATCGTCAAGGCCGACGTGGACGGTTCCATCGAAGCCCTGTCCGATTCGCTCATCAAGCTCTCGACCGAGGAAATCCATGTCAACGTGATACACAAGGCCGTGGGTGCCATCTCCGAATCCGACGTCCTGCTGGCTGTCGCATCCAATGCCATCATCATCGGCTTCCAGGTCCGCCCGATGCCGAACGCCCGCAAGCTGGCTGAGAAAGAGCAGATTGAAATCCGTCTCTACTCCGTCATCTACGACGCCATCAACGAGGTCAAGAGCGGTATCGAGGGTATGCTCGCCCCGGAACAGAAAGAAGAGATCACGGCCAACGCCGAGGTCCTCGAAACCTTCAAGATTTCGAAGGTCGGCACGATCGCCGGCTGTATGGTGCGCGACGGCAAGCTGACCCGCAGCGCCAAAGTCCGCGTCATCCGCGACGGCATCGTGGTTTACACCGGACAGCTCGGTTCGCTCAAGCGCATGAAGGACGATGCGAAGGAAGTGGCCGCCGGCTTCGACTGCGGTCTGAGCGTGGACGGCTTCAACGACATCAAGATCGGCGACATGATCGAAGCCTACCAGATTGTGGAAGTCAAACGCAAACTGTAAAAGACGATGGATCCGCTGCTTGCCATTTCTCCCGTCGACGGCCGTTATGCCGGAAAGACGAAAGAACTCTCCGCTTTCTTCTCCGAGTGTGCCCTGATGCGGTACCGGGTGCTGGTGGAAATCGAATATTTCATTGCGCTTTGCGAAATGCCGCTGCCGCAGCTCCGCGGCGTGGACCCGGACGTTTTCCCGCAACTGCGGGCCCTGTATGGCGATTTCACGACCGAAGATGCGGCGCGCATCAAAGAGATCGAGCGCCGGACCAACCACGATGTCAAGGCAGTTGAGTATTTCCTGAAAGAGCGCTTTGCCGACCTGGGGCTCTCAGCCTACGGTGAATTCATCCATTTCGGCCTTACCTCGCAGGATATCAACAACACGGCTACACCGCTGTCTCTCAAGGACGCCCTGTTGGAAGTCTATATTCCCGCCCTGCGCGAACTGATGGCCATGCTGGCTGAGCGCGTGGATATCTGGAACGACGTGCCCATGCTCGCCCACACCCACGGGCAACCCGCCTCTCCCACCCGGCTGGGCAAAGAGTTGAATGTCTTCCTGGCCCGCCTGAAAGAACAGCTCCGGCAACTGGAGGCCCGGCCGTACCCGGGCAAATTCGGCGGCGCCACAGGCAACCTCAACGCGCACTATGCGGCCTATCCCGACATCGACTGGAACACGTTCGCAGAGGATTTCGTGGGTTCGCTGGGACTCAAGCGGTCCTACCCGACCACCCAGATCGACCACTACGACAACCTGGCCGCCATTTTCGACGCCTTACGGCGCATCAATACGGTCCTGGTGGACCTGAGCCGCGACTGCTGGCTCTATATCTCGATGGAATACTTTGCGCAGGCCATCCAGCCCGGTGAAGTCGGCTCTTCCACGATGCCGCACAAGGTCAATCCCATCGACTTTGAGAACGCGGAAGGCAACCTCACGCTGGCCAACGCCATCTATGATTATCTCTCCGAGAAATTGCCGGTCTCGCGTCTGCAGCGTGACCTCACCGATTCGACGGTGCTGCGCAACATCGGCGTACCGGTCGCCCATTCGTTGATTGCCATCCGTTCCCTGGAAAAAGGTATCGGCAAACTGATTCTCAATGAAGACAAGGTATCGGCCGATCTGGAACGCAATTGGGCCGTCGTTGCCGAAGGCATCCAGACCGTCCTTCGCCGGGAAGGCTTCCCGAAGCCCTACGAAGCCCTGAAGGCGCTTACCCGCACAGGCGAGCACATCACCCAGGAAGCCATCAGCCGCTTCATCGACAGCCTGGACATCTCAGAAGAAGTCAAGGCGGAACTCCACGCCATCACGCCGCACAACTATACGGGACGATAGCCGGTAGGCAGCAAAGGAAAAGGGCGGCTCGCTATCCAGCGGGTCGCCCTATCCTTTTAACCTAAAACTTAACCTATGAAAAAACTATTCGATGATAGATTAAGCAAAGGCCGTGCCAGAAATTAAATCCGGTTGCCTATTCGGCCGGTGTAATTGAAATAATCTGCACTTTGCCGAGGGGCCGGTCGCGCAGGTCGGTGCGTTCGGAGGCAATCTTGTCGATCACGTCCAGTCCGTCCACCACTTCGCCGAAAATGGTGTATTCCCCGTCGAGATGCACGCAATTCGCAGGATCATGCACGATATAGAACTGGGAACCGGAAGATTCCTTGGCAGGATTCACCTGATCGCCACGGCGGGCCGCCGCCAGCGCCCCTTTCTTATGGGTCTTGCCGGGAACGATCTCGGCGGGAATGGTGTATCCCGGACCGCCCGTACCAAACTGGGCGACTTTGGCACTGTCGCGCGTGAACGGGTCGCCGCCCTGGATCATGAAGCCTTTGATGATCCGGTGGAACAGCAGGCCGTTGTAGAAGCCGGATCGGGCCAGTTTGACGAAATTATCACGGTGCAGCGGCGTGTCCGCATACAGTTTGACGGTCATCGTACCATCGGATGTCTGGATTTTCAACATCGGCTCTTCGCCGAGGCCCGCCCATTTATCGACGGGGGCAGCAGGTGATTCGCTCATGGGTTTAATCTCGGATTTCGTTTCGTTGATCTGTTCGGTTTCCGGAACCGCTTCCTCTTCTGCAGGTTTCGGATCCTTGCCGCCTTTGCAGCCCGCCAGGATGACGGCTGCGGCCAGGAAAACATAGAATAAGCGGTGTCTCATATTTGTATTTTTTACAAGGTCAAATTTAGTGATTATTTCGTAAATTTGTAAGTCAAATCCATCCCAAGTGGCCAATCCGATCAAACAGCTTGCCGGCGAAACCGCCATTTACGGCCTGAGTACCATCTTGGCCCGGGTCATCAATTTCGCGCTCGTCCCTCTTTACACCCGCGTCCTGACCCAGTCTGATTTCGGGGTCATGTCCGAATTCATGGCCTATATCGCCATGCTGCAGGTCGTCCTCACCCTGGGCCTGGAGACCGGTTGCTTCCGGTACGCCAGCAAAGAAGGTGCCGCCCCCGGGAAGGTCTTCTCCAATGCGTTCGTGACGGTCTTCGGTGTTTGTGCCTTGTTCCTGGCCTGCATGATCGCATTTTCGGGCGGTATCTCCTCCGCGATGGGTTACCCGGGCTTTTCGAACCTGATCGTCTATTGCGGCCTCATCCTCTTTTTCGACTGTACGACCGCCATCCTCTTCGCCAAACTGCGCCATGAGCACAAAGCGTTGAAATTCGCAGTCATCAAGACCTTGAAGATCCTGACGGAGGTGGGTGTCAACCTGCTGCTTTACCTGGTGATGGCCCGTCGCTTCGCCGTCAATCCGGATCACTGGCTCACCCGTTTCGTGAGCGCCAGCCCCGACTTTACCTATCCCATCTTCGCCATCCTGGTCAGCTGCATCGTCTGCGTGATCCTGATTGCGCCCGAGCTGCTGAAGCTCACGTTCCGCTTCGACCGCCGACTCGCGGGCCGGCTGCTGGTCTATTCGCTGCCGCTGATGATCGCCGGCCTGCCCGGCATCATGAACGACGTGCTGGACCGGGTGCTGATGCGCTTCGTCAATGCAGACCCCGTGAACTGGCGGGCCGACCTGGGTGTCTATCAGGCCGCCGTGAAACTCGCCGTGATCATGCAGCTTTTCGTGCAGATGTTCCGCTATGCGGCGGAACCGTTCTTTTTCCAGCGGGAACGCGAAAAGGGCAGCAAGCAGATCTACGCCGACGTGCTCAACTATTTTACAGCTTTCTGCATGTTCGGCTTCGTGGTGCTGATGCTGTTCATGGATGAGATCGGCCTGATCCTGGGCAAGGATTTCCGCGTGGGACTCGACATTACGCCCATCATGCTGATGGCCTATGTCATCACGGGCATCCTCTTCAATGTCAATATCTGGTACAAACTCTCCGAAAAGACGGGCTATGCGGTCTGGATCACCCTGGCCGGCCTGGTCGTCACCATCGTGGTGAACCTGATCTTCATGCCGCGCTATTCCTACCATGCCGCCGCCTGGGGCCACATCGCCAGCTACGTGACGATGCTGGTGCTGACAGCCGCCCTGGGACGCAAGCATTATCCGATTCCCTACAACTGGGGCATCGTGCTCCTGCTGGTGGCTGCAGGGCTTGGAATCTGGGGTTTGGGAACCCTGCTGCCCGCGATGGGACTGGGCAAAAAAATAATCGTACATTCTGCCCTCGTGTTGCTCTATCTTGCCGTTGCATTTGTTATATTTGCAGTTAGAAAACGAAGAACCGCCCGATGAAAGTGAAGATCGTCAACCATTCGCCTTTCGACCTTCCGGCCTATGCCACAGCGCTTTCCGCCGGGATGGACTTGCGGGCCGACTTGCCGGAAGCCGTCGTACTCGGCCCGCTGGAGCGGACGCTTGTCCCGACCGGTCTCCACATCGAACTTCCGGCCGGCTATGAAGCCCAGATCCGGCCGCGCAGCGGCCTGGCCTCCAAGCATGGCATCTCGATCGTCAATGCACCGGGGACCATCGACGCCGACTATCGCGGCGAGATCAAGGTGATACTGGTCAATCTTTCGAACGAGCCGTTTGCCATCCATCCCGGTGAGCGGATCGCCCAGATGGTGGTGGCCCGGCATGAAAAGGTGGAATGGGAACAAGTGGAGGCATTGGAAGAGAGTGACCGCGGCAGCGGCGGATTCGGATCGACAGGTAAAAAATAAGACGCGATATGATTTCAGTGGAAGAATTGTATGCCCTTTACAAGAAATGCGCGGGCATCACGACAGACAGCCGCAACATCAAGGACGGTGTGATGTTTTTCGCTTTGAAAGGCGAGAAGTTTGACGGCAATGACTTTGCCCTGGAGGCCCTCAAATCGGGTGCCCGGTACGCTGTTGTCGACCGCTTCCTGCTGGAAGGCACTGCCTATCGCGGACGCAAGTGTGTCGTGGTCGAGAATTCGCTGGAAATGCTGCAGAAACTCGCGGCCTACCACCGCAAGCAGATCGACATCCCGGTCGTCGGCATCACCGGCACAAACGGCAAGACCACGACCAAGGAACTGGTCGCCGCCGTCCTGGCCCGCAAATACAACCTGGTGGCCACCCAGGACAATTTCAACAATCATATCGGCGTGCCGTTGACGCTTTTCCGGCTCGACGAGCGGACGGAGATGGCCGTAGTCGAGATGGGAGCCAGTGCCCCGGGCGAGATTGCGGAGCTGACGAAAATCGTCCAGCCGACCTGCGGTCTCATTACCACGGTCGGCAAGGCGCACCTGCAGGGATTCGGATCCTTCGAAGGGGTCAAGAAAGCGAAAGGAGAACTCTATGATGTCCTGCGCCAGCGGGGCGGCACCGTTTTTTACAATGCGGACAACGAGGACCTGTGCGAAATGGTTTCCCACCGGCAGGGCCTGCGCACCCGCAAATACGGCGTCAAAGAGCAAGGCGTCAAGATCCTTCCTTCGACGGCCGAATCGCCTTACCTGCGGCTTGAAATGGAGAAGGACGGCAAACCGGTTACCATTGCCACCCACCTGGTCGGGGCCTACAATGCCGACAATGTGATGGCCGCCCTGGCCATCGGGGAATTCTTCGAAGTTCCTTTCCACAAAGCCGTGGCTGCCATTGAAGCCTACAAGCCGTCCAACAGCCGCAGCCAGTTGGTCAAAACCAAGGAAAATACGCTGGTCATCGACGCCTACAATGCCAATCCTTCCAGCATGCGGGCCTCCCTCGACAATTTCGCCGCCACGGATTTCGCCAACAAGGTATTGATGCTGGGCGACATGCTCGAACTGGGCCAGGAGTCTTCCGAGGAGCACCGCGACATCCTCCGGCGGGCGATGGAGGTCGCCCCCGCGATCTTCGTCGTAGGCGAGTCCTTCAGCCGTGCTTCCCGCACCCTGCATGCCGATCCGCGCCAGGTCAAGGCCTTCCCGGACATCGATGCGCTCAAGGCCCATCTGCAGGAAAACCCGCTCAAGGCCAGTACCATCCTCATCAAGGGATCGAACGGTATCCATATGCAAAAGATCGTGGACAGCCTCTAGGCAGCACGAAAAAGTTTGTTTTTCAAAATTAATCCGTATATTTGCAGGCCCTTTCTCGAGAAGATAGGGAAGTTACAATTATAGAATTAATTACAACTTAAAGCTCAAGCAAAATGGCTGTTAAAATCCGTCTTGCGCGCCACGGCAAGAAAAACTACGCGTATTTTCACATTGTCGTCGCTGACGCACGCGCACCGCGCGACGGCCGTCTGATCGAACAGATCGGCCTCTACAACCCGAACACCAACCCCGCTACCATCGTCCTCGACGGCGAGCGTGCCCTCGACTGGCTCAACAAAGGTGCCCAGCCGACCACGACGGCCCGCCGCATCCTCTCCTATGAGGGTGTCCTGCTGAAGAAGCACCTCCAGGGCGGTGTCGCCAAGGGTGCCTTCTCCGAAGAAGAAGCCGAGCGTCGTTTCGCCGCCTGGAAGACCCAGAAAGATTCGAAGCTCGCCTCGAAGAAGCAGAGCATTGCCAACGCCGCCACCGAGGCCGCCAAGGCGGCTGTCAAAGCAGAAGCCAAGGTCAACGAGGAACGCGCCGAAGCGATCGCCAAGAAGAAGGCTGAGATCGCCGCTGCCGCTGAAGCTGCTGCCCGCGCCGCTGCTGAAGAAGCTGCCGCCGCTGCTGCCGCTGCAGAAGCTGCCGCCGAAACCCCGGAAGCCTAAGTTCGGGATGAAGGTGCTGAAATCCTGGGGGGCATCCGGAGAAGTGGTGTTGAGCCGCCCGGAGGGAGACCTGCAGGATTTGAAGAGTCAGGAACCGGTATTCATCGCATTCGATGGACTGCCGGTTCCTTTTTTCTTTGAATCGGTCCAGCCCAGGGGCGGCCGGTTCATCGTCAAGTTCGAAGGAATCGATACACTGGCGGAAGCAGAAGAATTGGTGGGACGCGAGGTTACGTTCGAAAACGAAACGGAAGAAGAGGAAGATACACTGGTCGGCCTCCAGGTCCGGGACAGCCGTACCCGACGCATCATCGGCGAAATCGTCGATTCCAGCGACTACGGCGGCAATATCGTCATCACCGTGGAGACGGCCGACCGGGGGGAGGTGCTGCTCCCAATCCACGAAGAACTCATCGTCGGCATTCACAACGACATTATCACGCTGGATATCCCGGAAGGTCTGATTTAAACGGTACTGGCCTTTCGGAATCATTTTTGGCACGGCCTTTGCTTAACCTATCATCGAATAGTTTTTTCATAGGTTAAGTTTTAGGTTAAAAGGAAAAGGGCGACCCGCTGCACAGCGAGCCGCCCTTTACCTTTCCATGGAGTCCGCTACACGAACTGCTCGATAACTGCGCGTGCCTCGGCGACCTTTTCTTCCAGCACTTTGAGCGTCGTGGCTTCGCAGAGGAAACGCAGGTAAGGCTCGGTGTTGGACGGACGGACATTGAACCACCAGTTCTTGAACTCCACCCGATAGCCGTCGAAATCGTAGAAAGCCGTATGCTTTTCGGCATCCATGAAATGCTTTTTGACGGCATCCATCGCTTCCTGCTTGTTCTCGACGCGGAAATTGATCTCGCCGGAATTCTCGTAGTGCTTGATGCGGGCGATCATCTGCGAGAAGCGGATGCCTTCGCGCTTGAGCCGGGCCACGATGTTCAGTACCAGGATAGCAGCCAGCAGGCCGCTGTCGCTGTAGAAGAAATCGCGGAAATAATAGTGGCCGGCTACTTCACCGCCCCATACGCCACCCAATTCGCGCAGACGCGGGGCGGCAAAGGCACGGCCGACCCGCCACATGGCAATCTGGGCCCCGAGCGGTTCCAGATACTCGGCGACAGATTTGGAACTGCGGATGTCTTCCAGCACGATGCCGACCTCGCCTCTTTCCTTGATGAAATACTCACCCAGCAGGGCGATGATCAAGTCGGGGGCGATGAAACTACCGGTCTCGTCGATGAACATCACCCGGTCGGCATCGCCGTCGTAGATGACGCCGACATCGCACTTCTGGGTGATGACCAGTTTCTGCAGGTCCACCACGTTTTCAGGCTGGAACGGATTGGCTTCGTGATTGGGGAAATTGCCGTCCAGCGTGTCGTAGAGATAAATGGGCTGCTCGCCAAAAAGTTGGTGGACGAAAATGGAAGCCATGCCGTTGGAGCAGTCCATGCCGATCTTCAGGTTGGAGAAATCCTTCTTGAAGCCGGCCAGGAAATCGATATATTCCTGCCGGACATCGAAATCGCGGACGGTTCCCCGCTCTTCCATCACCGGCGTGGGCCGCTCTTCCAGGATCCAGCGCTCGATGGTGCTCAGGCCGGTATCGTACCCGACAGGCAGCGCCAGCGCGCGGGAAATCTTCAGGCCGTTGTCTTCCTTCGGATTGTGGGAAGCCGTAATCTGGATCGAGGCTTTGAACCCGTGACGGGCCGTCACGTAATAGACGAACGGCGTCGTACTCATACCGAGGTCCCAGACCTCAGCGCCGGCATCGAGCAAACCTTTGATGACCGCGTCGTGCAGGGCGGGAGACGACAAGCGCATGTCGCGTCCGACCAGGACACGGCGGGTGTCAAGCAATTCCGGGAGGAAATAAGCCACCTTGTAGGCGATGTCGACAGTCAGGTCGGCACCGAAATGGCCGCGGATGTCGTAAGCATGGAAAGCTTTCAGTTTCATATTCTTATCTTTTATCTGTTTTCACACGGTAACGCGTACGGACATGGCCTTTGGAGATATTCATCAACTTGCCGGTCAGCATTTTCCGGCGGATAGGCGAAGCGTGGTCCGTAAACAGGATGCCGTCGAGATGGTCCATCTCGTGCTGGATCATCCGGGCCGCAAATCCGCTGAATTCTTCTTCCACCTCTTCGAAAGCGGGATTGATGTAGCGGACGCGGATGGTTTCGGGACGGACGATGTCGGCATCGATATTGGGAATGCTCAGGCAGCCTTCTTCATAGGAACAGGTCTTCTCGCTCTCAAAGGTGAAGCGGGGGTTGATCATCTCGCGGTGGAAGCCCTTGAGTTCGGGATAGCGGTCGGTCAGGTCGTTGCCGTCCACCACGAGGATGCGTTTGGAAACGCCTACTTGTGGGGCGGCCAGGCCGCAGCCGTCGGCATTGTGCATCGTATCGACCATGTCTGCGATGAACTGCTCCAGCCAAGCACGGTCTGAAAGGTCATCTTCCTGCGCGGCCGTGCGCAGGACTTGGGAACCATATAAGTAAATCGGGAGTATCATGTTGTCTGTGTCGTTCTGTCAAGGTAGGTCTGCAAGATCAAAGCGGCGCTCACCTTGTCCACGGCGGCCTTGTCGCGCCGGTCCGCCTTCTTCACGCCGCCGTCGATCATCGCGCGGTGGGCCAGGACGGAGGTAAAGCGTTCGTCTTCCAAGGTAACAGGCACTTGCGGGAAATGCTTTTTCAGCAGATGCAGGAACTGGTCCACGTCGCGGGCGGCCTCGGAAGGCGTATTGTCCAGATTCATCGGATAGCCGACCACGAAACGTTCGACGCGCTCGTTTTCAGCATATCTTTTCAGATAATCTATTATCTTTGCAGACTGGACAGTATCCAGGGCGGATGCGAAAATCCGGAGCGGGTCGCTCACCGCAACCCCCACGCGCTTCCTTCCGTAGTCGATTCCTATGATTCTGTCCATAGATTGCAAAGTTAAGGAAATCTATGGCAAAAAAAGAAAGAAAATTGGACAGGCATCAGGTCGTCTCCCTGGCGGTCGGCGCGCTGGTGGTGATGCTGCTGTCATACCCGCTCATCGCACATACCCCCTTGCGGCGGACCATTCCGGGCTATCCTTCCCGGGAGACGCAGCAGGCTGCCATCGAGAACTACCAGAAAATCGACTCCCTCGAGAAAGTCATCGACCTGTGGGCGTTCCAGGTGGCCAATATCCAGCGGATCGCGACCGGCCGGGAGCCGTTGCCGATCGACTCGATGCGGCTGGAAAAGACCGGTACGCTCCCCGACGAGGCGGAACGGGCCGCCCAGGCAGCCAGCGACTCGCTGCTGCGGGCGCAGGTTGCCCAACTCGATTCAGCCCTTGCTTCCGCCCCGGCGCCAGGGCGGATCGAAGCTTTGGACAACCTCAAATTCACCCGGCCGCTCAAAGGAACCGTCAAGGAGGCCTTCAGTCGCACCGGCAGCCATCCCTACATCGAAGTGACGGCCCCGACCCATACCCAAGTCAGCGCCATCCTCGACGGCATCATCGTATCGGCCGAATGGAACGAAATCGAAGGCTGCACCCTCAAAATGCAGCACGAAAATGACTTGACTTCTTTATACAGGCATGCGGGCAAACTGCTCAAGACGGTCGGAGAGCGGGTCAAAGCTGGCACGCCGATCGCCACGGTCGGCGAAACCGGAGAACTTTCCGAAGCCCATATCCTGCTTGAACTCCGCTACAAGAACCAACCTGTCGACCCCGCCCTCTACCTCACGTTCTGATGGAACCACAAGCCAAAAGACATATCGCCATCCTCGGTTCGACCGGATCGATCGGCACCCAGGCCCTGGACGTCATCGGGCAGCATCCCGACCAGTTCGAGGTGGAACTGCTCACCGCCAACAACAACAGCCGCCTGCTCATCGAACAGGCGCGCCGGTTCAACCCTTCCAGTGTCGTCATCTGCAACCCGGATTTGTACGAAGAGGTGGCAGCGGCTCTCGATCCCTTGTATATCAAAGTTTTCACGGGTATCGACTCCATCTGCGAGCTTCTCAGGGATCCGCAGATCGATATCGTGCTGACCGCCATGGTCGGCTTCAGCGGCCTGCGGCCCACTATCGCCGCCATCCGGGCCGGCAAAGCCATCGCCCTGGCCAACAAGGAGACCCTCGTGGCGGCCGGAAGCCTGATCATCCCGCTCGCCCGTGCGTGTAAAGCGCCGATCCTGCCCGTCGATTCCGAGCATTCCGCCATTTTCCAGTGCCTGCAGGGTGAGCATGCCCGATTGGAGAAGATTCTCCTGACGGGCTCCGGCGGTCCTTTCCTGCACAGCAGCAAGGAAGAGATCGCGGCCGCCACGCGGGAGCAGGCACTCAACCATCCCCGCTGGAAGATGGGCGCCAAGGTCACCATCGACTCCGCCAGCCTGATGAACAAAGGGCTGGAACTCATCGAAGCACGCTGGCTCTTCGGCGTAGAACCGAAAGACATCGAAGTCGTCATCCATCCCCAGTCCATCATCCACTCGATGGTCCAGTTCTCCGATGGCTGCGTCATGGCCCAGCTCAGCCTGCCCGACATGCGGCTGCCCATCCAATACGCACTCTCCTACCCGCAGCGCATCGACCTGAACACGCAGCGGATCGACTTCGCCACGCTGGGACGGCTCGATTTCGAAAAACCTGATACGGACCGTTTCCCCTGCCTGCAGCTGGCTTATGAGGCCCTGGAAAAAGGCGGCAACGCCACCTGCATCATGAACGGAGCCAATGAAGTGGCTGTAGCGGCCTTCCTCGAGGGCCGGCTCCGGTTCGCGGACATCCCGGAGATTATCGCTACCACCCTGTCCCGCTGCGATTTCCTCGCCGCGCCCACCCTCGACGATATTTATAGCACGGATTTTGAAGCAAAACGCATCGCCGCTGAAATCGTAAACAGATCCTGATGGTTGTACTGCTCAAGATTATCCAGGTCATCCTGGCCCTTTCCCTGCTCGTGCTTTTCCACGAGTTCGGTCACTATAGTTTTGCCAAACTGTTCAAGACGCGGGTGGAGAAGTTCTACCTGTTCTTCAACCCGAAACGATCTTTGCTGAAGTTCAAGCGTTTCGGCGGCAAATGGCATTGCAAGGCTTTCGCTTCCAACGAAGATCCGGAATGGGACGCACACCCGGAGAACACCGAATACGGAATCGGCTGGCTGCCGTTCGGCGGCTACTGCAAGATTGCCGGCATGATCGACGAATCGATGGATACCGAGGCGATGAAACTGCCTCCGCAGCCGTATGAGTTCCGGACCAAGAAGGCCTGGCAGCGTTTCTTCATCATGTTCGGCGGGGTCCTTTTCAATTTTATCCTGGCCATCGTCCTCTATGCGGCCATTCTGGGCACCTGGGGCGAAGAATATCTCCGCAACGAAGACGCCGTGTACGGCATTGCCGTCAATGAACTCGCTGCCGAGATCGGCTTCCGCGACGGCGACCGGATCCTGGCCTTCGACGGTGTTCCGACTGAGAATTTCAGCAACCTGCAGGTTGACCTGGTCCGCTCGCAAGCCCGCGAAGCGACCGTCCTCCGGGGCGGTGACACCATCACGGTATCCATCAACCCGGACTATCTGCCTGCCATGCTCAACACACCGGGTATGTTCGACCTGGCCTTCCCGTTCGTCATCAAGGAGATACAGGCCGAATCGCCCAACGCAGCGGCCGGCCTGCAGCCCGGCGATGCTTTTGAAGGCATCAACGGCACCCCGATGTTCCTTGTCCAGCAGATCCAGAAAGAACTCCAGCAGCACCGGGAAGAAGAGATCACCGCTTCCATCCGGCGCGGCGATGCAGCCTTTGTCCTTCCGCTTCAGGTGGATACGGCAGGGCATATCGGTGTCCTGCTTGATACCGACTTGAACAAGTTCTTCCAGGTAACGACCCGCGAATACAATCTGCTCTCCGCCATCCCGGCCGGTGCCAGCAAGACCTGGACGACCATCAAGGGATATGTGCAGGAACTCGGCCTGATTTTCTCACCCAAGACACAGGCTTACAAGTCGGTCGGCAGTTTCATCGCCATCGGGCGCATCTTCCCCGACACGTGGGACTGGTTCCGCTTCTGGTCGCTCTGCGCCTTGCTCTCCATCATGCTGGGCGTCATGAACCTGCTGCCGATCCCCGCCCTGGACGGCGGGCATATCCTCTTCCTGCTCTTCGAAATGATCACGGGCCGCAAGCCGTCCGACAAGTTCATGGTCGTCGCCGAATGGATCGGGATGATCCTGCTCCTGATGCTGATGGTCCTGGCCTTCGGCAATGACATCCGCAGCCTCTTCTGACAATCATAAAAAAAAGATAGCTCTATGAAACGGTATCTCATTCTGTTCGCACTGCTGCCGGGCCTGCTGCTCCTGACGGGTTCCTGCACCAAAGAAAAGAAGAAGCAACTCCTTCCCGGCATCAGCGGCAAGGCCGGCGAAGTGGAGATCGTCTCCAGCAAAGCGCTCTGGGAATCGGAAGTGGGCGCCGCCGTCCGCACCGTGCTGCAGGCGGAATATCCCTACACACCGCAGAAAGAAAGCAAGTACCGCATCTACAACGTTCCGCCGGAGGGCTTTGTCAATGTGTTCCGCTTCCACCGCAACATCCTGTATGTCCACATCACCGACACTTGCAACACCAAAATGGTGGTCAACAAGAATGTCTGGGCGGAGCCGCAGACGATGATCACCATCTTTGCCCCGGACGAGGCGTCGGCGGCCGAGCTGATCTTGTCCCGCGACGAGAAGATCTGCGAAACCTTCGAAGATGCCGAACGCGAGCGCGTCATCATCAACGCCAAGGCGTTCCCCAATGAGGGACTTGCCTCGCTCGTGCGGAACCAGTTCGGCGGAAGTCCCTGGTTCCCATCTTCCTATTCCATCAAGAAGCGGACTGACGATTTCGTGTGGATCTCCTACGAGACCACCTACACCACCCAGGGTATCTTCATCTACCGCTTCCCCTACACCGGAGAAGAACAGTTTACCCGGGACGCCCTGGTGGCCAAACGCAATGAAGTCATGAAGGAAAACGTGCCCGGCTCACTGGAAGGCAGCTACATGATCACCAACCCGGTGATCACGCCCGGCTACTGGCAGAAGACCTACCGCGGACGCAGCTTCACGGAGATCCGCTCTCTCTGGGAAACCCAGAACGACTATATGGGCGGTCCCTTCATCAGCGATGCTTTCCGTAGCACCGACGGAAAGGATGTGATTGTGATTGAGGGATTTGTCTATGCGCCCAAGTATGACAAGCGCGACTATCTGCGGCAATTGGAAGCCATCATCTATTCGTGGCATTAAAAAGGGCTTGCAGCAAAAAGAAAGAAAAAATTTGTAGTTGAAAAAAGTTTTTCTATCTTTGCGGTCCCGTTCGTAAAAGACTGGGCTGTTGGCGGGTTCGTCTATCGGCTAGGACGAGAGATTTTCATTCTCTAAAGAGGAGTTCGACTCTCCTACCCGCTACCAAAATATAAAAATTGAAGTAATGGCAAATCACGCATCAGCAGACAAGCGCTTCCGCCAAAGCGAGAAACGCAGAGTGCATAACAAATACTATGCACGCACGACAAGAAACGCCATCAAGGCGATCCGTAACACCACCGACAAGGCAGCCGCAGAGGCTTCGATGCCGAAAGTGTTCGCAATGATTGACAAACTGGCCAAGATCGACGTCATCCACAAGAACAAGGCCGCCAATCTGAAGAGCGGAATCGCAGTTTACGTGAACAAGCTCGCATAAATTGCTTTTTTGTCGAGAGGATCTGAAAAAACTTTCCAACCTTTGTTGGAAAGTTTTTTTATTTCCCGACATCATGAACAAAAGCATCAAAACCTGGAATGAGGAAGAGCGGCCGCGGGAGAAACTGATGCAACAGGGAGCAGCCGCTTTGACAAACGCCGAACTGCTGGCCATCCTGCTCCAGTCGGGCACACGTACCAAAAGCGCCGTGGACCTGGCACGCGAACTGATAGCAGATAGCGGCGGCCGGCTGGACCAGCTTTCCCGCCACGGTCCCAACCGGATGATGACGCTCGAAGGCATCGGCCCGGCCAAGGCTACGACCATCCTGGCTACTTTCGAACTGGCCCGCCGCCTGGCGGCCGAAATTCCCGAAGATGAATTCACGATCCGGACCTCGGACACCGTCGCCCGGATGATGACACCCTTCCTGCGCGACCTGCCGCACGAAGAGTGCTGGGTCATCTACCTCAACCGCGCCAGCCGGCTCATCGGCAAGGAAAAAGTCAGCGTCGGCGGCATGGGCTCCACCATCGTCGATATCAAGATCATCGTCAAGAAGGCCGTCGAGCGGCTGGCAAGCAGCATCATCCTGGTCCACAACCATCCATCGGGCAATCCCCTCCCCAGCGATCAGGACCGCCGGCAGACCGAAGCGCTCAAGCAGGCTGCCGCCGTGTTCGACATCGCCCTTGTCGACCATATCATCATCGGCAGGAAGAAGTATTTCAGTTTTTCGGACGAGAACTATTGAGCAGCGGGCGGAGGACGGAGGTCCAGACAGCATAGCCCTTCGGGCTCAGGTGAAGCGAATCTCCGGCAAAGTATTCATCCTGGGCTTGCCCCTCGGGAGAGAGCATCGGTGTGGTGACGTCCACGTAGTGGATGCCGTGCTCCGTCTGGGCGTATTCCCGCAACAACTCATTGGCAATGGCTTTCTTTTCCCAGGTATTCTTCTGGAGCGGAGCATACTTGATGGAAAGCAGATAGAGTTGCGCCTCCGGAAACACTTCCCGGAGCCGGCCGCAGAATATGCGGTACAGGTCACAATATTGCAGGGGTGTGAGGTCATCGTCATTGCCGCAGAGGTCGTTGTCGCAATAGATGACCACGGCCTTCGGGTGGTAGCCGGCTGTCAGCTGGTCAAAGTACAGGAGTTGGTCGCGCAGCGTGGAACCGCCATAGCCGCGGCGAACCGTCTTGAGCGGGGCAAGATCCTCCGCCACGGTATTCCATAGCACGATGGAGGAACTGCCCAGCAGCAGCACATCGCAATCGGCCTCCCCGTCGGAAGGCGCACCCAGCGCCTCAACGGTTTTGTCATAGCGGTGAAGCCATTCGTTGGGGGCATTGTAGCGGACCGGAACCGTACCGGCCATTGAAGTCCATGTGGAATAAGGATCGAACACCGTGTTGCCTTCCCCCGCACAGTACAGAGTCTCCATGGCATACGTTGCCATTTGTCCGGAAGAATGGCCCACGCCCGGTACCTCACAATACGTCCAGCCGAACGGGACGCCCCGTCGCTGCGCCTCACCGCGCAGGTAAGCGAAGAACGTACGCGCCCGGTCCAGGCGATTGATGCCCTGTGCATCCGCCTCCGGCGTTTTGCGAAGCACGCCACCCCGGTCCGTATCCAATGCGCCGACCTGCAGGATCATCTTTTTCTGCAGAAAACGGGCAATCACCTTGTCGGACGTGCGGTCCGTCCCCTTGAGCCCGTAAGGATACGGCAGCGACGGGTCCGGGAACGTGAACCAGCCCGGCGCACCGACAACAGCCCTGTCCACATACGGCGAGTCATGGAACAGGAGGAAGCGGTGGATGAACTGACCGCCCGCAGAATGCCCGATCATGTCATACCGCCGTGCCTGGATAGCAGAATGTTCCTTGATGAAAAGGAAAATCCGGTCGGGCAGCTGCACGGTCCGGTCCGCGGTTTTCTTGAGATTGCCATCCTGGTCCCGGATTCCCACCTCCTGGTATTCCCGGACCGGATAGGTCGCAGCCGGAAATTCGAGCGAAAAAGCTATCACGTTCACCTTGTCCAACTTCTCCCTGACCGCATTCAGGAGCGGACCCGCATCCCGGCCCGCGCCGGGAATCAGCATCAGGACCTGCGCCGTGGCCGGATCCGCCGTTTCCGGAAAGTAATAATGGATCTTGACGGGGCGGTCGGCAAAAGGTTTGTAGGCATTGTACTCGACAACCCCGCTCCCGGGATTGAAAAGCGGTGCGGCCAGGCTCTGTAGAGCCATCAGGAGGCAGCCGGAAAGGAAGAGGCAGAAACGTTTCATGAGCGTGGAATTACACTACTAAGATAGGCAATTAAAAAATAAATATCCGTATTCCGGCTAGTTTTACTATCTTTAAGGTGTAAAAAAGCCTGACATCCCTATGAAAATCATTCCGCTCGGAGAAACCGATTCCCTGCTGGGCCACTATCTCGCGCAGATCCGCGACATCAACGTCCAGAAAGACAGCCTGCGTTTCCGCAGGAACATGGAACGCATCGGGGAAATTTTCGCCTACGAAATCAGCAAGACGCTCCGCTACGAAACCGTGGAAGTGGAAACGCCGCTGGGCATCGCCCCTTCCCGTGTCATTGCGGAACCGCTGGTGCTGGCCACCATCCTGCGGGCCGGCCTGCCCCTCCACCAGGGCCTGCTCAACTGCTTCGACGATGCGCAGAATGCCTTTGTGGCCGCCTACCGCAAATACGGCAAAGGCAACGAATGCGAGATGCTGATCGAATACCAGAGCTGCCCGACCCTGGAAGGGAAGACCCTGGTCATCGCGGATGCGATGCTGGCTTCAGGCGCGTCCATGCTGATGACCTACGAAAGCCTGGTAGCAGGCGGCGAACCGCTGCATACACATATCGTCTGCCCGGTCGCTTCGCGGGACGGCGTGGAGAATCTTTCGAAGAATCTGCCGCACAAGCGCGTAACGTTCTGGGTAGGCGCCATCGACGAGGAGCTTACCAACCACTCCTACATCGTCCCGGGACTGGGCGATGCCGGAGACCTGGCCTTCGGGGCCAAGAATTAGCTAAACAATCTTGCAACGCAGGGTCGCGGAAGTGCAGGAAAGCACTTCCACGGTCACGTATTCCCCGGCCTTGTGCCCTTCCGCCGGGAAAACACAGGTCTTGTTCTGGGAGGTCCGACCCATCAATTCTGCTTCACTGCGCTTCGACGGGCCTTCTATCAGAACTTCATACGTATGCCCGACGCAGCGCTGGTTGCTGGCGAGGGAAATCCCGTTCTGGAGAGCGATAATCTCATTGAGGCGCGCTGTCTTGACGGGCGTAGGAACATCATCGGGATAGTGCCGGGAAGCCCGGGTACCGGGGCGCTCGGAATATTGGAACATGAAAGCGCTATCATAGCGCACTTCCCTGAAGAGAGACAGTGTCGCTGCATGGTCTTCGGCCGTTTCCCCGCTAAAGCCGGCAATCACGTCCGTCGTGATGGCACAGTCAGGCAGCAGTTCCCGGATGCGGGCAATGCGCGAAAGGTAGTGCTCCCGGGTATATTTGCGGTTCATCTTTTCCAGCATCCCATTGCTTCCCGACTGGACGGGCAGGTGGATGTGCCGGCAGATGTTCGGATAGCGCGCCATCGTCTCCAGCACAGCATCGCCCATATCCTTGGGGTGTGAGGTGGCGAAGCGGACGCGGACCTTCGGGTCGAGAAGGGCGACGCGTTCGAGCAGGCCGGCAAAATCCACGCGTTCCGCCGGCTTGTCCGGATTGCGCCAGTTGTAGGAATCCACATTCTGGCCCAGGAGATTGATTTCCTTATAGCCCGCGGCAATCAGCGTTTCCGCCTCGCGGACAATGCTATGCGGATCACGGCTTCGTTCGGCCCCGCGGACAAACGGAACGATGCAATAGGAGCACACGTTGTTGCAGCCGCGCATGATGGAAATAAAGGCCGTGACGCCCGCATGGTCCATCCGGACCGGTGCGATGTCCGCGTACGTCTCTTCATGCGAAAGCAACGTATTGATCTGTTTGCCGGAAACCGATACAGACTCGACCAGGCGCGGCAGGTCTCGGTACGCATCCGGACCGGCTACGATATCCACGGCCGCATTTTCCAGCAGCTGCTCTTTCAGGCGCTCGGCCATACAACCGAGGATGCCGACCACGACACCGGTCCGCCGCTTTTTCTCCTGCCGGAAAACATCCAGCCGGCCGAGCACGCGCTGCTCCGCATTGTCGCGTACCGAACAGGTGTTGATCAGGATCAGGTCGGCCTCATCCATCCGGCGGCAAAGCGCATAACCGGCTTTCTGCAGGATGGCGAGCACCACCTCGCTGTCGTTGACATTCATCTGGCACCCGTAGGTCTCAATATACACATTCATAGCACTTGGATTTCGCCGCAAAGATAAGTTTTTATATCTTTGTATGATGAATCAGATTTTGAAAATGAAACGCATCCTTGCCATCCTGACGCTTGTACTGCTGCTCGCAGGCTGCAGTACGCAGCAGAATCCTGTGATCAAGGACTACCGGCTCCGGCAGTCCGGCGAAGTGGGATTCGGCGCAGCTGGCGTGACGGCCGGCCTGGTCCTGGAAGTCGATGTGGCCAACCCCTCCGCCTCCCGCTATACGCTGGAATCGCTGGAGGCCGTCCTCTACAGAGGCTTTGAGACCAGTCCCTTTGCCGACCTGACGATGCCGGAAAGCGTGTTCATCGAACCGCGCAGCGAAGCCACGGTCCCTATCCCGCTTACGGCCCGGTTCACCCGGCCGCTCGCCTTGCTGAGCGGCAGTTTCAGCACGGACCTGAACGACTATACGGCCGACATCGACCTTACAATCCGCAAAGGTTCCCTCAAGAAACGGATTACCCGGGAACGGGTTCCGCTGACCGAACTGACCAGCCTGTTCCCCCAAGATACAAAAACGGAAAGCCATGAAAAAGAATAGCCTGCTCGTCTTGCTCGCCGCCCTGTTGCTGGCTTGCACCGCCCATGCCCAAACCGCAGTCGACAGCACCCTGCTGGGCTCCGATATCCTTTCGCTCATCAACCAGAAAGGCCGCGGAAGCGCGACAGTCAACCAATCCATCGAACTGCGGAACGCCCTCTCGCGGCACATCGTTTCCAACAGCAGCACCAAAATGCAGGGATACCGTGTCCGCATCTTTTTTGACAGCGACCGCACGGCCCGCGCTAAGTCGGAAGCCATTGCCGCCAGTTTCATGGAGCGTTATCCCGGCATCCAGGCTTATCGCAGCCACGTCAGCCCCTATTTCAAAGTGACTGTCGGCGATTTCCGCACACGGGCCGACGCCCAGCGCTTTGCCAGCCGCCTGACCAACAGCGGTGCCTACCCTTACGTCTTCGTCGTCAAGGAACAGATCAATTACCCGAATTTCTGACATGCTGAAGCAGACCCAACAACTCAAGCAGACCCAACGGCTCTCGCCCCTGCAGATACAGACGATCAAATTGATCGAGCTGCCGGCCCCCGAACTGGAACAACGTATCCAGAAGGAGTTGGAAGAGAACCCCGTGCTTGAAGAAGTGGTGGACGACTCGCCGGAGGGTGAGGAGAAAAAGAACGTCTCGCTCAGCGAATACAGCGGCAGCGACCCGACGCCGTCTTACAAACTGTACGTCAACAACCAGGGCAAGGACCTCAAGCCCCAATACAACACCTTCTCCGTCAGGGAGAGTTTCCACCAGAGCCTGGAAGCCCAGCTCGGCTATTGCCCGATTGACGAACGGCAGCGGCAGATTGCCCTTTTCATCATCGGCATGATCGACGACGACGGCTATCTGCGTCGCGACCTGGAATCGTTGGCCGATGACATCTCTTTCCGGCTCGGCATTGAAACAGACGAGAAAGAGGTGGAAGAACTGCTCCTGATGATCCAGGAATTCGACCCGGTGGGTGTCGGTGCGCGCGACCTGCGCGAATGCCTGTTGCTGCAACTGAATGCGAAGAAACAGACCGAGACTGTCCAGTTGGCCACGCGGATCCTGCGCGACTATTTCGTGGAATTCACCAAGAAACACTACACGAAGATTACCGGTAAGCTGGGCATCTCGGAAGCGCAGCTCAAGGAAGCCATTGCCGAGATCGTCCGGCTCAATCCGCGTCCCGGCGGCCAGATCGACGATTCCTATACCGAGCAGGTGCAGCAGGTAGTGCCTGATTTCCTGGTTGAACTCAAGGACGGCGAACCCGTGATGTCGATGCCGCGCTTTTCCGTACCGGAACTCAAAGTCAACAAGCGCTACGCCGACGTGTTGATGGAGGCCGCCAACAGCGCCACCCGTGAGAAGAAAGAAGCAGCCAGTTTCGTCAAGCAGAAACTGGATTCGGCCAAATGGTTCATCGAAGCCATCAAGCAGCGGCACAACACGCTGCAGAATACGATGAACGCCATCATCGACTACCAGCATGACTTCTTCATCGACGGCGACGAAACCCGCCTGAAGCCGATGGTCCTGCGCAACATCGCCGAAAAGACCGGCCTGGACATCTCGACCATCTCGCGGGTGGTCAACTGCAAATACGTCCAGACACACTTCGGCATCTACCCGCTCAAGTATTTCTTCTCGGAAGGCCTGGTAGCCAATGACGGCGAGGAGGTCTCCACGCGCGAGATCAAGACCATCCTGACCACAAGCATCGAAGAGGAAGACAAGCGCAAGCCGCTCACCGACGAGGAACTGGTCAATGTGCTCAGCGCCAAAGGCTACAAGGTAGCCCGCCGCACCGTAGCCAAATACCGGGAGCAGCTCAACATTCCCATTGCCCGACTCCGGAAGGAACTCTAATCATTCTACCGATATGACCAAAATGAAAACCACCTACCTGGGCGCCCTCAGGTGCGAAGCGGAGCACCTCGACTCAGGCAGCAAGATCCAGACCGTCGCTCCCAAAGACAACAACGGCGACGGATCGTTATTTTCCCCGACCGACCTCTTTGCCACTTCGCTGAGCTGCTGCATGCTGACCATCATCGGCATGACGGCCCGCACCTACGGCTTCTCCATCGACGGCACTACCGTCACGACGGAAAAGGTGATGGCGGCCAACCCGCGCCGCGTCGCAGAACTGCACCTGGAAATCAAGCTACCCGAAGGCAGCAGCTACACCGACAAGGAAAAGAAGCTTATCGAGAATGCGGCGAAAACCTGTCCGGTGGCAAACAGCCTGCACCCGGACATCAAGAAGGTTATCGAATTCGTCTGGTAACTATTCGATCGTCCACTCGCAGCCGTCTTTCGTGTCCTTGATCTGGACACCCAGGGCTTTGAGCTGATCGCGGATGCGGTCGCTTGTCGCCCAGTCTTTGGCGGCTTTCGCCTGACGGCGCTGCTCGACGACCATGCCGATGAGACCATCGACCAGCTTTCCGGAAGCTGCGTCGGTGGTTTCGTCTTGCAGGCCGAGGACATCTTGCAGGACATCCGTGAAGAGCGACTCAAGAATCTGGCGGTCATCAGCGTTGATCTTCAGCGACTTGTCCTTGACGCTGTTGACGAGGCGCACCGCATCGAAAAGCACGGACAAGGCAATCGGCGTGTTGAGGTCATCGCAGAGGGCCTCATAGACGCGGTCCGTCAGTGCGGCGACTTCCGCATTAGGGGCCGCATCTGCCGTTACCGGCAGGTTCTTCACATCCTTGGCGGCCTGCATCATCCGCTTGTAGCCTTTTTCAGCGGCCTGCAGGGCCTCGTTGCTGAAGTCGAGCGGGCTGCGGTAATGCGCCTGCAGGATGAAGAAACGGATGGTCATCGGGGAATAGGCCTGGTCGAGCACCTGATTGTTGCCGGTGAACAGTTCGCTGAGGGTAATGAAATTGCCCAGCGACTTGCCCATTTTCTGGCCTTTGATGGTGATCATGTTGTTGTGCATCCAATAATGGACGCCGCCCTGGCCGCGGGACGCGGTGTTCTGGGCCAGCTCGCACTCGTGGTGAGGGAACATCAGGTCCATGCCGCCGCCGTGGATGTCGAATACTTCGCCCAGGTATTTCTCGCTCATGGCAGAGCACTCCAGATGCCAGCCAGGGAATCCTTCGCTCCAGGGAGAGGGCCAGTGCATGATATGCTCGGGCGCCGCTTTCTTCCAAAGTGCAAAATCGAGCGGGGAATGCTTGTCATCCTGGCCGTCCAGGTTGCGGGTGCCTTCGCGGGTATCTTCCAGGTTGCGGCCCGACAGGATGCCGTAGTGGTGCTTCTCGTCGTACTTGGCCACGTCGAAATAGATGGAACCGTTGCTCTCATAGGCGTAACCGGCATCCAGTATCTTCTTGACCAGCGCAATCTGCTCGATGATATGCCCGGAAGCACGCGGCTCAATGGACGGGGGCAACACGTTCAGGCGGCGCATCGCCTCATGGTAGCGCAGTGTGTAAGTCTGCACGACCTCCATGGGCTCCACCTGCTCCAGGCGGGCCTTCTTGGCAATCTTGTCCTCGCCCGTATCGGCATCATTTTCCAAATGCCCCACATCCGTGATGTTGCGCACATAGCGGACCTTGTACCCTAGTTTCTTGAAGAGACGGAAAAGGACGTCGTACGTAATGCCGGGCCGGGCGTGGCCCAGATGGGCATCGCCATAGACCGTGGGGCCGCAGACATACATGCCTACCATGCCCGGATGAACAGGTTTGAAGAGTTCCTTCTGATGCGAAAGGGTATTATAGAGATAGAATGCACGAGCCATCATCTTTCAGTTTTTCATTACAAAAAGCAAAAATACAGTTTTTTCCGTCGCGGCGCGTCACGCCAGCCCCAATTTCTGCAGCAGCGCTTCCGGCTGCGGATCCCGACCCCGGAAATTCCGGTAAAGCACGTCCGCATCCACGCTCCCGCCGCGTGACAACAGCGTTCGGCGGAAATGCGCGGCGGCCGACCGGCTGAAGATACCATTCTCTTTGAAATACTCGAAAGCATCGGCTTCCAGGACCTCCGCCCACTTATAGGAGTAATAGCCAGCCGCATAGCCGCCGGAGAAGATGTGGTTGAACGAGGGAGAAAACACAATACCAGGGACTTGCGGGAGAACCGCGGACGCACGCAACGTTTCCTGTTCGAAGGCCACGACATCTTCAGCCGGCGCACCGTCACCCGTGTGCCAGGCCATATCGGCAATACCGAATTGAAGCTGACGTACCTGGGCGTAGCCGGCCAGGTAGTTGCGCGCCGCGACAATCCGGTCGATGTAGGCCTGGGGGAGCATCTCTCCCGTCTGCCAGTGCTTTGCGAAGGTCTGGAGCCAGGCAGGTTCGTAGGCCCAGTTCTCCATCAGTTGGGAAGGCAGTTCCACGAAGTCGCGGACCACATTGGTGCCGGTCAGGGACTTGTAGCGGCCCTCAGCCAGCATGCCATGCAGGCCATGGCCGAATTCGTGGAGCAGGGTGGTCACTTCGTAGAATGTGAGCAACGAAGGTTGTTCCGCCGTCGGCTTCGTGAAATTGGTCACGATGGAGACAAATGGACGCTCCTCCACCCCGTTCCGGCAGGAAAGTTCGCGGAAAGAAGTCATCCACGCGCCGCCGCGTTTGCTCGCGCGGGGAAAATAATCCAGGTAGAGCAGTGCCATGAAGCGGCCGGACTCCTCCGTCACTTCGAATACACGCACATCAGGATGATAGACAGGCAGATCTTCCCGATCCTTGAACTGCAAGCCGTAAAGCCGACCTGCCAGGTCGAAGACGGCTGCCTGGACGGCATCGAGCCGGAAATAAGGTTTCAGCAGCTCGTCGTCCAGCTCGTAGCGCTCCTTCTGGAGTTTCTCCGACCAGTAACTGAAATCCCACGGCATCAAAGCATCTTCAAAGCCCTGTTCCCGGGCATAGGCTTGAACCTCCGCCACATCGCGGCGGGCGGCCGGCAAAGACGGGGTCATCAGTTTGTCAAGAAAAACTTCCACCGTGCCGGCATGCTTGGCCATCCGTTCCTCCAGTGCGTATTCTGCGTAGGAGGGATAACCCAGCATCCGGGCCTTTTCCGTGCGGAGTGACACAATCTTCCGGATCAGGGCCGTGTTGTCGTTTTCGCCGCCGATGCACTTGCTGTTGTAGGCACGCCACATCTTTTCCCGCAGGTCACGCCGGCCGCTGAATTTCAGGAACGGTCCGTAGCTAGGCTGGTTGAGGGTGAAAATCCAACCTTCTTCTCCACGGGCCTTCGCCTCGGACGCAGCCATCTCCCGGACAAAACCGGGCAGGCCGGCCAAATCCGCCTCATCGGTCAGATGCAGGGTAAACGCATTAGTCGCGGCCAGGACATTCTGGCCGAACTTGAGTGTAGCCAGTGAGAGTTCTTCTGACAGTTGTGCGAAACGGCCTCTCTGTTCCGGCGGCAGGTTCGCGCCGTGGCGGGCGAAGGATTTCCAAGTCTCTTCCAGCAGTTTGGCGGCTTCCGTGTCGAGCGACAGGTTATCGCGCTGCTCCCAGACAGCCTTGATGCGAGCAAACAACGGTTCGTCCAGCAGGATGGACATGTTGTGCTGGGTCAACAGCGGCGATACCTCCTCGGCGATACGGTCCATCTCGTCGTCCGTACACGCTTCCGTCAAATTGAAGAAGATGCCGGAAATGCGGTCGAGATCCTCTCCCGCATGCTCCAACGCCTCGATCGTGTTGGCAAAGGAAGGATCTTCCGGATTGTCCTTGATAGCTTGTATGTCAGACTGGGCTCGTGAGATGGCTTCCTGGAAGGCCGGAAGATAATCTTCTTTCCGGATCTGGTCGAAAACCGGCGCTCCGAAAGGAAGCGGGGAAGCACTGAGCAGGGGATTAGTTGCGATGTCTTTCATATGTCAAAGATACGGATTATTCTGCCACGCGGTGCTGCCGGATGTGGACCACGCCCTTCCGGTCTATCAAGTAGGCGTAGTTGTAGCACCAATAGACCGGTTGCCGCAGGAACGGACGCTGAGCCGCGGTATAGACCTCGAAATTGAAATCACGGGCGGCCAGTTCGGCGGCGGGAATGTCTTTATGGCCGAGACGGATCAATTGGGACAGCAGTCGCCAGTTGGCGGCCAGGATCCGGTTCACCTGGCGCAGTTCTTTCTCCTGCGCGCGCCGCCGCTCGTTGTGATAGTCACAGCGGCAGCTGTCGCTGCAGAAACGTTTGTCGCTGCGTCCATGGATCACAGCGCCGCATTGGGGACAAAGACGCGCCATCTTTTTTTCAGACAAAGATAATACGGGCCGGCACCGAGAAAAAACTCGGAGTGCAGATTTACGTTTTCTCGGGAAAAGGGGCGGAAATCCGACTTCATTGGGCCGGCTCCAGATCCGTTTTATCCGTTTATAAACGTTTCTAAGCGCTTAGCGGCTGGTTAGGAGGCTTTCCGTATTGTTACTTTGCAGCCAAATCCATAAAACCAAAACGTATGATCGAGACAGAATTTTTGAACAGAGTGGAACTGCGGGGGCGTGTAGGTCACGATCCGCGCATCACCAATGTGGGAGAATCCCAGGTCGCCCGCTTCTCGCTGGCGACGAACGAAGCGTTCCGGGGCAAGAACGGGGAGCTGCGCGAAGAGGTCACGTGGCACAACGTGACGGCATGGGCCGGAAGGAACATCATGGAGCTGAAAGATATCCGGAAAGGCATCTTCGTATCGCTGGTCGGCCGGCTGCGCAACACCCGCTTCACAGGCAACGACGGCAACGAACGCTATATCGTCGAAGTCGTCGCCGGAAAGCTGGAGCCGTACACGCCTGCCACCGTAAACCCGTAAACAAAACCGTTGCGGAGCTCCAAGGAAGGCGCTCCGCAACGGTTTTTTCTGGTTTCGAAGGACTCGACAGCTATTTCCCGTAAGCGTCGGCGGCTGCTTTCATGCGGGCGGCGCGTTCTTCGGTAGCCGGATGGGAAGAGAAAGCGGCCATGGCACCGGAAGGTTTGGAACCGGCTTCACCGTTGATCTTCATCAACTTGATCAGGGAGTTGTACATGCTGTACGGGCTGTAACCTTGTTGGATGGCGAACTGGAAGCCGTTCTCGTCAGCGGCGAATTCCTGCTTCTGGGAATATTGGGCGTTCAGATAGGACTGTGCGATGTCTCCCAGGACGCTGGTGGACAGCGAACCCAGCACGCTGCCAGTGGATCCTAAGGCGATGCGGGCCGCATACGCCATATAGGTCTTCTTCATCGCATTCTTCGTGTCCTTGTGAAGGACGTGGCCGATCTCATGGCCGATGACAGCCATCAATTCGGCGTCGTCCATCACATCCATCAGGCCGGAATAAACGCGGATGGAGCCGTCACCGCAGGCAAAGGCATTGACTTCGTTCGTCTTGTAAACCTTAAGGTTGATCGGGACACCATCGACCGTCTTGACTTTTGCCATGAGTTTCCGCAGGCGGGCGTCATAACTGCCCCTGTCGATTTTGTTGACCGAGTCCATATAGGCGACCGACTGGGCACTGAGCTGGGCAATCTGCTCATCCGAGATAGTCAAGGCTGTCATCGCGGTATTGGCCGCCGTAGCGAGGGCCGTAGGGTCCATGTTGGAAAGGCCGCTGGCGAGAACGCCGCAACCCGAAAGCAAGCAGGAGGCAACCAGCAAGGCAAGGAAAGATTTTTTCATAGGTCTGACGGTTATGAACTTTCAAATTTACAAAAAAAACAATTACAAAGTTTTTCTGTAATGACAATTAATCACTTCGGTGCAGTCGCCGTGCCAGTTGTGCATGCCGTTCCCCTGGCAATCGCGAAAGACAGGGCACTTGGCACAAGGGCCGCGACGCGCCCAGGCATGGTTGCGGAACGGCTGGAAGCGGCGCTGCCACACGTCCCATAAGTTGTCCTGGTAGATGTTTCCTTGGGAAAACCGGTCCCGGTCAATGTTCGGACACCCGCAGATGCGGCCGTCGATAAGGACCGAGGCGATGGTGATGCCGGCGCGGCAGAAAAAAGGATTCTGGCGGACTTTCCGCTCGTAGCGGCCCAGGTATCCTTCGCAACTGAACGTCACATTCATCGGACGTGGGCCTTCTTTCACCGATGCAGCCGCTTCGCGCCTGGCCTGGATGAAATCCATCAACTCCTTGAATTCCGCATCGGTCAAATGCATTTCCGGATCGTCCTTGGCCCGGCCGATGGGTATGATGGTGAAGATGCGCCACTGCTTCACACCCAGCGCTTGCAGTTTGTCATGCAAGGCGTCCAACTGCCCGATGTTACGCCGGTTGATGCAACTGACCACGTCGAAATTGATGTGAGGCTCCTTCGCGGCTATCGCAATGGCGCGCTCCGTCCGCTCGTAGGCGCCTGCACGGCCTCGCATCCAGTCGTGGTTGTCTCCCAGCCCGTCCAGGCTGATGGTCAGTGCACCCATTCCCGCGCCCATCAGTTTCCGGTGCATCGCTTCATCATAGAACCAGCCGTTGGAAACCATGCTCCACCGGACACCGCGTTGCCGGATAGCACGGCCGACCTCGGCGATATCAGGGCGCAGCAACGGCTCTCCGCCTGTCAGGACGACGGTAAACTCGGGAGGGCGTTCTTTTTTCGGAATCGTGTCGAGGGCACGCAAGAAATCTTGCAGCGGCATATCCACGTCTTCGCTCGCCGCCATACAATCACTGCCGCAATGGCGGCAGTGAAGATTGCAGCGGGTCGTGCATTCCCAGAACAAATAGTTCAATTCGTGAACCTTCGTCTCGTTGGCACGAAACAACCGGAACAGGGCATCGCGGAGCATTATTCTGCCTCGACTGTTTCCAATAATTCTGTTTCCGGCACTTCAGCTTCGATGACAGGGGTCTCCGGGGCCTCAGACACAGCCTCGGTCAACTCGTCCTCGAAATCATAATCCTCCGGATAACCGGGAGGCGTGCCGTAGCAGGCCTGGAAAACGAAGAGTGCTGCGGTCAGCGACAGACCCTTCAGCAAATTGTGGAGCCATTTCATACAGCAGCTGTTTTTGAATTCTTTGCAAGATACGGAATATTCTTGAATTTCTGTATATTTGTGATGATAAACGCTGTCCTTATGTACTCATCCGCATTAGATCCGATCTACAACCGCACGTCGCTGCTCGTCGGTCCGGACGTGATGACGGCGCTGAGCCAGGCGCGTGTCATCATCTTCGGCGTGGGCGGTGTCGGCAGCTGGTGTGCCGAAGGACTTGTGCGCTCGGGCATCACGCACCTTACGCTCGTCGATTCCGACCGCGTGAGCGAAAGCAACATCAACCGGCAATTGATGGCTACAACCCACACCATCGGCCAGGTCAAAGTAGAAGCTTTGCGGGACAGGCTGCTGGAAATCAATCCGCAAGCTGCCATCCTTGCTCTCCGGCAAGTTTACGATGCGGACCATGCGGATTCCTTTGAGCTGGAAAGCTATGATTACATTATCGATGCCATCGACTCGCTCAAGGAAAAATCCGACCTGATCCTGCGGGCTACCCGAACCCCGGCCGTTTTCTTTTCCTCGATGGGCGCTGCCTGCAAAATCAATCCCCAGGGGGTGAAGGTTGCCGAATTCTGGAACGTGCGCGGCTGTCCGCTCGGCGCCGCCATCCGCAAGAAATTCAAGCAGAATCATACTTGGCCGGGACATAAGTTCCACTGCGTGTACGACGAGGAGGTCCTTCCCAATCGCGGCGAGGGCCAGGCCGCCGATGCCACCAACAGCGAATGGGATGGCCGCAAGGCCCAGATCAATGGCACCACCGCCCATATCACCGCCATCTTCGGCATGACCCTCTGCGGACTGGTCATCGAGGATATCTACCAGAAAACCCTGCAGGCAAGCCGGTCGTGAAGCGCGTCATCTTCCACATCGACGTCAACTCCGCCTTCCTCTCGTGGAGTGCCGTCAAACTTGTCCACGAAGGGAAGCCTGACCTGCGGCTTGTACCGTCGGTTGTCTCGGGTGACCCTTCTGACCGCCGCAGCATCGTAACCGCCGCCTCCATGCCCGCCAAAAAGCGCGGCATCAAGACGGCCCAGCCTATCTCCATGGCATTGCGGACGTGCCCGGATCTGGTCATTGTCCGCGGCGACTGGGCCTGGTACAAGACCTGTTCAGAGCAGTTCACTGCCATATGCCGGGAGTATTCTCCCGTGCTACAAAAGTTCTCCATCGATGAGTGTTTCCTGGACATGACCCTTTACCTGGGACGGCGCGACCCGGTTGCCGTGGCAACCGAACTCAAAGACCGTATCCGCACGGAGTTGGGCTTCACCGTCAACGTGGGTATCGGTCCCAACAAACTCCTGGCGAAGATGGCCTCCGATTTCGAAAAACCCGACAAGGTCCATACCCTCTGGGCGGAAGAAGTCCCGACGAAGATGTGGCCGCTGGGGGTGCGCGACTTGCTTTGGGTGGGCAAACGGACCGAAGAGCGGCTCGTGGCCTACGGCATCCATACCATCGGAGACATTGCCCGCCTCAACACCGCTTCCCTCGCCCGACTCGTGGGCCAGAAAGCGGCACAGCAACTGCACGAATCGGCCAACGGCCTTGATGAAAGCCCGGTCGAGACAGATTTCCAGGAAGCCAAAAGCTACAGCGCGGAGCGTACTTTCGCACAGGACATCCATACAGCAAAGGAACTGGACCGCGCCCTGTTCAACGTGGCCTGCATCGTGGCACACCGCATCCGGCGCGACCGGTTCAAAGCCGGCAGCGTGTCGGTTTTCATCAAGCACCGTGATTTCAGCATCGCGCAACGCCAGGCCCAGATGGCCCGGCCGACCGATGTGACGGCCCTGATCCTGCAGGAGGCCCGCCGGCTGGTCAGCACCTTGTGGGACGGCGTCACCCCGCTGCGGCAAGTCGGGCTGGGCGTCTCGAAACTTACCCATGAGACCGATCTGCAACTGTCGCTCTTCGAAGACCCGAACCTCGAATACTACCGCCAATGGGACCGGGAATACGATGAACGGAAGGCCCGTGGCGAGGATCCCCGGATGCTCGCCTACCAACGTACAAAGCAACCCGCTGGTTCCCCGCCGGCAGAACCGGATGTCCTGACATTCCACTATGCCACCGGCGAAGAAGCGTTAAGCGCTGTCAAACAAGCCGTCCGCGAGCGCCGCGACTGCACCTTCTCCCAACGGACCCTCCCGGATGGCACCGCCTGTTTCGAACTCTTCGAAGGCACCCAGGTCATTGAACGCCACGCCGTGCGAAAAAAATAAAAAATTTGTTGCAAACCCAAATACTTTTCCTACCTTTGCAGTCCCAATCCCAAGCGGCATCAGCCGCTAGCAAATGCCAAGCGGGATCGGGCAGAGCCCCAAGCGGCATCAGCCGCTAGCGAAGGCCGAGCCGGGTGAGCCCGTGCGATAGCAAGGTCGTAGCGAGGGGTCTGGGGCCTTGGCCCCAGTATAATGAGGTATGGTGTAATGGCAGCACAAGAGATTCTGGTCCTCTTAGTGGCGGTTCGAATCCGTCTACCTCAACAACCAAGCGAAGAGCCAAGCGGCATGCGCCGCTAGCGGAAGCCGAGCAGGAAGAGCCTGCGGGACAGCAAGGCTGGAGCGAGGGATCCGGGGCCAGCCCCGGGGTTAATGGGCGGGATAGCTCAGCTGGTTAGAGCGCATGATTCATAATCATGAGGTCGCCAGTTCAATCCTGGCTCCCGCTACCAGAAAATGAGGCACTTACGAAAGTGGGTGCCTCAAATTTTATGCTCAGGGGGAATGGAGGGGGAATGGGATTTTTTAATTCAATCTTATTCCCCCTTATTTCATAGCCATTCTTCTCGTTTTTACTTAGGTCTTCATTGTTCTCTATATATTGTTCTTTGTTCTGTTTTAGTAGAGTATGTTTCCCTCTCTCAACTCATGGCAGAACTGTTGACTTGCTGTTCTAAATGACTGAATTGGAATATCATATCTCCTTCATCGTGCTCTCGATAAGAAATGTCACAACCAGATTTTGCGGCCCGCTTGATGGCAGAAAAAGCCATTGCAGCATTATCAAGATTAAGAAAATAGAGCTGCGAAGCCGACTCGTTGAAAGCTTTTACTGGATTGTTTGTCCTGATTGGCGAAAAATAAATGCCATTAACATTCAGGTAAACATAAGGCATGGTTTCCGTGTGGACCGTCCGACCATCAGCCAAATCTGAGATGGTCAAACTATTCTTTAATTTAAATCTTCTCATCGTAGTTGTTTTTAGGAGGTTTATATGCTGACGGCTTTATTGACATATGCCGTCGGCTTTCCATTAATAGCTCGCAAGTGAGCTTCAATCCGAAGTCTTTCGCCATTTTCTAAGGTTGCTTCTTGAAGGAAAACGCAAGGAAGAAACAGAGGAGGATTTCCGCCACCGTAATTATGAACAAGATAGAATCTCACGCCACAGCGCTTTTGGACGGGTTCAAGCTTTGCGACAACACCGGTCAATGAAAGATGATTTCTTGATGTCATTATAGTTTGTTTTAGGGGTTAATAAAAACAGAAAGCCTTCCAGGGTAGTGGTAGGCTTTCTGCAAAATGAAATGACAATTCGCTGGCGTTAAGGCAAGGAAGTGTGCGCACTTGCCGTCCGCCCGGAATTGTCAAAAATGAGATTTGGTTTATGAAAATCAGGCGCGAATGCCGTGAAGGCGTTCGTGACAGGCACGGCAAAGGCACTGAATGTCACGGATGTGATACATCTCGTATCCGTGGTGCTCATAACCGAGGTGATGTGCCACCAGTCCAGAATGTCCGCCGCAACTACTGCAGCGCCAGTGAGCGTCGCTTTTTACCTGCAACGATACAAGTTTCCAATATCGGGTCTCTAGAAAATCCGAATAGTTCATCCGGCGAATCCGGCATGCAACAAGCAACTTATTCGTGCCTTTAGATTCTTTCATCATACGATAGAGACCGTCCCCCTTCCCAACCGTACCTTTGCTGAGGTACTTTTCAATGAAGTCTTTCGTTTCTTTTCTCGCTTTCATACATAAGTACAATATTGTAATGCCCTGACTTACGTTTCGGGTTTGTCCAAAATGTCCTTATGGAAAGCTGACGGGGAGTGCGGCGAAGATACGCCGTTAATAATATGGACGCCGTGGATGCCGGCAGTTAGATGGGTCGTCCCCGGTAGGCTTGACCATTTCTGACACAAAAATAAAATAATTATTTTAATTATGCAAATTATTTTATATTTTTGCATAAAAATCAGTTATGGCAAAAGGTTACACGACGATCAACCTACCGACAGAATTAATCGAAGAAATCAAAATTTGGCGGCAAGCTTTCATGATGTGCTATTGCCGAAACGTGTCTTACGCAGAAATGATCCGATCTATGCTCAACTCGCTGGACGATACGGAGCCCGACGTCGTACAGGCAATGGATATGATTATTAAAAAGCACCCCGAGTTGGCAGCAAAGGTTGGAAAGTACACGGGCACAGAGAATAGCCAAGAAGAAGATTGAGTTCTAAGAAAAGACTGCTGGCCACCGAGAAAAGACTGCCGCCCACAGTCTTTTCGGTCTGAGGGCGGCAAATCAGCTATAGAAGACGGATTGCAATATGGGCGCAGGCCTCGGCGTCGGCCAGGGCATGGTGATGATTCTTGAGGTCATAGCCGCAAGCGGCGGCGACAGTCTGGAGCTGATGGTCCGGTAACCGATGGCCGAAATGACGCCGAGAGGCGGCGCAGGTGTTGTAGAACGTATAGTCAGGATAGTCCATCTGGTAGACCTTGAATACCTCTTTCAAGCAGCCTTCGTCGAAGGGACTGTTGTGTGCCACGAGCGGCAGGCCTTCTATCATTGGGGCAATCTTCTCCCATACGTATGGAAAGACTGGCGCATCATCCGTATCTTCTTCACACAGGCCGTGAACCTGCTTGCAGAACCATTGATAGTATTCCGGCTCCGGGTGAATTAGGCTGTAGAAGGTATCCACAATCTTCCCGTCACGCACGATGACGACGCCAACGCTACAGACACTGCAGCGATTTTCATTCGCTGTCTCGAAATCTATCGCTGCAAAATCATTCATAGCGGGCAAGCATGGCTTTGGCGTCTTCACGAATCAAATCCCGGAAGGAGGCAGGAGCGAGTACTTCCACTGTCGGTCCTTTGCTTAGGACTTCCTGTTCGAAGTCATAGGTGGGTACGAGCTGATACTCGAAGATGGCGTAGTCCTCAGTCGCCTCGATCTCTTTCTGAGAACTGTGAAGCGGCAGAGATTTGTAGTACTTGACCTGATCGGCATCCACTTTCAGACGGATGGTCTCGGGCTTGCGCTCGTCCACGATGATGCCGAAGAAATGGCTGAAGAATTCATCGGCCTTGAACTTCTTGGGAACTTTGAGCGGATTCTTTGTCTCCTTGACGGCGCGGATGCGGTCCAGGGCATAGATACGGGGTTCAGTATATGCTTCGCTTTTGGCAAGAAGATACCAACGCTGCTTGAAAAGTTTCAGGCACCAGGGATGCACTTCGAAAGTGCTAGGCTCTGGGCTATTGAATCCCTGATAGGTGATCTCTATTGTCTTCTGATCCTGGATGGCGCCTACGATGGCTGTCAGCCAGCGCTGGCTGGAAGGTATCTCCTCAAAAAGAATGCGGTCGCGCAAATCGCGGCACTCATTTATCATGTTATTCAAAGACAGGAAGTTGAGCATCCATTGGCGGATACCGTCCTCCTCCATGTCTTCGTCATTGGCGATATAGTATCCCAAAGACCGGTCACACTTGATCTCGATACCGAAAGTATCCAGAATGGCTTGACGGTGATTGTGGAATGTACGCTCGGGAAGATAATTCTCACCGAGTTTGTTCAACCGACTATGTGACCAGAGATAGCTGATCTCGTTATATGAGATGTGCCCATGCCGATTAATGGTATTTATCAGCCAGATGTAACGCTCGAAGTAGTTCTTTGCCATACGGGTTTATCGTTTATGGATACAAAGATATAAACAAAAACTGCCAAAAAGTGGCAGTTTTTGTAAATCAATGTCATCTTTAGCCAAGGATAATCTCCGCACGTATCTTTTTTTCCTTCTCTTCTACAATTTTCCCCCAGAGACGTGAATCTTTGAGAGAAGATGCGGGAATCCTATCTTCAAATTCTTTGAGGAAAGACATCCCAAAGATCTCGTCGTTGTAACGCGAATTGATGAGTTCCTTCCAATCAATGTAATCAGCCATTTTGCGGATTGTCGCAATCGGAAGATTGTTATTTCCTGAAAGTACTTTCCAATCCCAGCAATCTTTGAAACGTTCAACCACATCCGGAATGAGGAGATTTTCCGAGCTTACTCCGCTGAGTCCTGTCCAGTTGATTCTTCCCTTGAATTTCTCCAGCATTGAGATCGTCCACTCTATGCTGTAATTGGAAGAGATTTCCTCCCAATCCACTTTGTCTTTGTACTTTTCCAGAAGAGATTCATTCCAGGGATAGTCGCCAGAGAGGCTTTTCCATGCCTCTTCTTCAATCATCTGGGCCATCAGGCCGTCACTTAAGTTAGTCTTTTCCATAATCGTGTAGTATTTGTTTCTTGTGAGCAAAGGTATGATGCTTCGTTGCCAAAATGTGGCAGGATTATTTAAAACCCGATTTTTCTTTTGGAAGAACATCCGGTGAGGGTTTCTTCCTCGCAGAATGAGCGAATGTCGGTGAACGTTGTGGCCTTCTCTCCCAGGATGTCATTGACGGCCTTCTTGCGAGCCACATTCTCGATTTGGCCGCCACTAAAATCGTATTCGCTGGATAGTTGCAACGCCTCTGTTTCCGAGAGCTCTGGCAGCATCGACTGCCAGATCCTGGAACGGGTTTCGGCAGAAGGTTTGTCGAATCGGAGTTTGTAGAGGAAGCGCCGTTCAAAGGCTTTGTCGAAGTTCTGCGTGAGGTTGGTGGTGGCAATCATAATACCCTGGAAGACCTCCATTTCCTGGAGAATGATGTTCTGGAGACTGTTCTCCATCTTGTCCACCGCATCTTCTGCCCCTGTTTTCCTGATGCTGAAGATAGCATCGGCTTCGTTGAAGAGAAGGATAGGCGTCACTTTCGTATCTATTGTAGTCTTGCGATATTTAGCGAACAATGCCTTCATGTTCTTTTCGCTTTCTCCCACCCACATACTCTTGAGTTTGGAGACATCTGCCATAATAATGTCCCGACCCGTGTTCTTGGCAATCTGATATACGGTTTCTGTCTTTCCTGTCCCTGGATCACCATAGAAAAGGCAGGTAAAACCGCTGCGCATCCCTTTTTCTGTCAAGGCTGTCCGAATCTGCTTGAATCGTTCCTCGGATAGCAATTGCGCCAAAGAACCCACCTGCTTCTCTACGGCGGCGTCATAATAAAGCGTTTTGGTAACGAGATCTTCACAGCGTAGTGTTCCGGACAGAGGCGTCACTTCGTGCAACCCGCCGCAATCGGCAAGCAGTTCTTCTTTTACGGAATCCCGAATCTTGAAGTGGTCCTTGACTTTAACTCCATCCCTATTGGCATATTCAATGACTCTTTTATTCTGCAACTCAAGCTCTTTCATTTTATACCTATCTTGAAGGTATTCCATCTGGTCATCGCTGAAATAATCCTTAAAATCCCACCACTCGCAGAAATCATCATCTAAATCATCATATCGGTAACATAGAGCATAAAACAGCATCCGCTCGCAGGGGCACATACTACCCTCGTAGTCTTTATCAGCAGGATCGTGAATCATGCCTTCAACACACTCTTCCGTTATTGTCGCACTAGCTGACAGGATACCACATCTGTCGGTAGTCTTAGCAATACTGGTGTTTGGATTGGCAAGAATCATCTCATCAATCTGATGCAGGAAAATGTCCTTTCTCCCCTCTGTTTCTTTCATTGACTTGAAGATGCGCTTCATTCTTGACAGAATGTTCCTGGTCGAAAGGTTGTTGATATCCGGCTTAATATAAGGCAGATTCTTTTCAAGACAATCATTTACTTCGTCTGGAATTAAGATTCTTCCCCAACCCGTCCTTTTGAGCAAAAGGGCGCACTCAAGGGTAGCCAGATCCCTTTCGTACGATAGAAAATGGACGAAATTGCTCTTCAGGACAATGGACAAATCCGATTTGGAGACCTCGTCTCCCCTGGACATATCCAGAATAATTGTAAACAGAACAGCCTGCTTCTCGGATATCCGGAATTGCTCCGCTAAAAAGGATGCGTCCGATTCTACCTTTTTCATTAAGGCGTCATCATAACGGTATTTATGATGGAAGCGACACTGATCACTACAGGCTTCGCAATACGCCTCTTCAAGAATTCTCTCCATCGATCCGAGAATATCTTTCTTGACGGGTTCCGCCTCAAAGTCTTCGATTAAACCCTTGAGATCAGGATTTGTGTTAATCAAAGAATCCATTTTTTCTTTGTCTGTCATAGTGCGCCTATTCTTAATTGGCAGCAAAGATAGACGGTGGTTTTGCCAAAAAATGGCAGCTATCAATTAACCGTAGAACGGATGGGGTAAGATGCTGAACTTTGGCGGTCTGACACGTTATTATTGCGCTCAAATCAAAACTAGATTACAATGGCAAAAAAGTACAGGCCTGTTTTTGAACAAGGCAGTCTTACCCAAAAGCACCTCACAAAAGAAGAGGCATTGGCCGTTTATCAAGAAAGAGGCGGTGATGAAGCCTTCTTTACGTTCTTTTACCTGCGTTATGATGACGCCTATGACTCATATAAGTGGTGTGAATTGGCTTCTGACAGATCATTACGCGATGCTTTCAATATGACCCGATGGTACGCCTTCTACAAGAAGATTGGACATAATGAAGACTGGTGTTTGATAGCAATGATGTATAATTATCCTAATCTTGATTGTGACAATTTGGATATAGATCCTGAGGATTATACTGATAAGGAACTGTCGTTTGAGAATGATATGGAATGCCTCCAGCAATGCATTAATAAATTCCCTGATGAACACGAATTGGAAATCCATCGCGAATTTGTAAAGAAAAACTTCAACAAATGCATTCCTTTTTAGCTGCCTGTTTTTGGCATTCGGGGCCTCTATCTTTGCCCAAGATTAAAGATTGAGCGCCATGACAAAGAAACAGCTACAGGAATTGGCCCGGCTTGAGAAGCAGATTCTCAAGACGGCGCACTATGTGGGCGGACACGGGATGTTCCGCCCGCTGAATGACTGGGGCAAGGAAACCAAGGACAAACTGAAGGGGCTCCTTGCCCAGCGATGCGAATTGATGAATCAGATGTTCGAATGCACACCTGAAGATGTGGAAGCTTTCAAGCAGGTAAACGACCGCTTGAACGACCTCACGAAGAAGGTGCACGCAAAGGCATTGAGCCTATACCAATCTATACTGAAGCAGGGCTACGACCCGGAGTTCGATGATGACATCTCAGTCGAAGGGACGCTCCGTTATGTCTTCAATGACGAAGAATCGGTGTTTATGTCGATTGAAGAGCGGCGATTTGAAGAATTAAACGCCTACGGCTCCGATTTCGTAGCCATGCTTGACATATTATTTGATCTTTACGAAGATGGCTGTGATCCCGAATGTGACTTTTGCCAGGTCTCATACAGCCTTGAACATAAGCCGGATATGCCGGCGTCCGAATTTGGCTTGGATGATTTTATGGACGACGGACAGTCGTGGAACGAAGCACCGCTGAACCGGCCGGAATTCAAGGACATCTGCATCTGTCATGCTGTTCATAATTTCTGCTGCCGCAAAAGCTATTCAATCCCCGATCTTCTGCGGATGAATGATTTCTGGATTGATATCAAGATCACCCACCAGCACTTTGAGGATCGCGCTGGCAAAAGGTGGTCGCACATAGAAGAAGACAAGGAGGCATGAGAAATGGCTTTGTACGGAAAGAAACAGAAGGTGCGTCGCAACCGAATGATGCAGGACCACAAAGAATGGGCACGCCGCAAGTGGAAGAACGCATTTACGGATGATTGGCACCATGAGTATCTGCTTATCCACTTTAAGGCCAAATTGGAAACGATGGAGCGCTACAACATGCATCTGTCCTACACCATGAACGGCCCCTATTACGGTCATCAGATTCACAAGGCTATTCAGATGATCGACATTATCCTGGACCAAGGTGGAAAAGGCGACTATGCTAAACACAGGAGCTACATGCCGGTCGCAAAATCGTTTACGCACTACGTGAATATGCGGAACCGCAAACGCATTCCCCATCCTGACGATGGCGGCATTACTTTCTGGTCCGAGGCCCAGAAGCTCCGTTTCGACAAGGCCTGGATGCTGCTCTGGAAGATCCTGTCTGAACGACTGATGACCTGGGGAGACTGAATATGAGCATCCACCCAATTAAAGAACAATTACTGCTTGAATCCTTACCGGGATTTGAAGAACTCACAAAGGAGGAAAAAGAAAGAACCACAATCGTCAAGTTCGAGTACAGGAATCTCCCGCTCTATTACTCTTGTTCTGTCACTTTTGATTATGATCAACATCGGTTAATATTTCATTTGATGGGAAGTCAAAATAAAGACCTTTGGTTTTCTGACATAACATATCTGAGTATTGATGACATGCAATTTCCCAACTTCCGGGAAGCTATAGACTTTTTTAACAAACAGACAAATCCATAGAAAATGAAAACAAATCAGTGGATTGAATACCTAAACCACTGGTGCCCTGCGCAAATTTATTACTACTTTGTCGATGCCGGGGGAGATCGCTGGTGCATCTATCTGCGCTGGAGACATCAGGATCCCTGGACGGCAGATCTGATCCGCTGCGACGTGAACTGGAAATTCGTCTGGAGTAGCCCGGACAATGTCAATCTGCTTGAAGAAAAGGAACATACGCCCGGCACCATCATGGGTTATTACACTGATGATGAGTATCCAGCATTGATGGAGAAAGCGCTGGAACTGGTAAAAAAACTAAATCCGAAATTCAAAGAAATATAGACATGAGTGATAGGAAAAACATTGACTTTCAGCCGGAGATTCTGGGAATGAACTGGACGCCTGGAAATTTAATACTCGTCGGTTCCCGTTCATGGGGCGGGAGGTTCGAGTATGTGCTTGGCAATTGCATCGTCAACGGTACGGGGGATCAAATCCCGGTTGCATTATTCGCACCCAAGGGCAATCGTCACGGTATTATGAGGGTGCTCATGAGAACCCAGTTGGGCGCCAATGTATACGACGATGGCCAATTCTCAGCCAAAGACTTCAAAGACTATCCGCTGTATATTGATGACACTTCAAATCTCACGATTCCTTACCTCGTTGGACAGATATTTCGCTTTGTCGAAGAGAAAGATGTCCGGATGATCGTTATCAATCGTCTGCAGGACATTGACTGCGGGATTATGGATGAAGGAAGCCGTGAAGGCGAATTGGATGAAACGCTGAGACTCCTGAAAGCCTTGGCAGAATCCTTAGGCATCGTAGTCATCGTTGTATCGAAGCTATCGAGGATTAGCATCCGAAAAGGTATAGCACCTACTGTTAGGGATATCCTTGATGTCACCGAAGCAGAGGAACACTGTGACCAAATCATTCTGCTGCATCCTCTTGATCCATTCGTTGAAAACGCAAAGATGATTCTGCCGCTTGGACACCCAAATTATGAAAGAGAATACGGCGACCTGATTATAAACGTATCGTTGGATAGAGATAAACGCTTCTTTATAAAGGCATCAGCCCCAATAGAAGAAGATATGCCTTTATCTGATGAGACGCTGATGTATCAGTGGCATCCTGGCAAATCTGAGGGAGAGTGGAATTTTGAATTCATGGATGCGGAAGGAATGGGTTGGATGGTAAGTTTAAATGCCTACGAAGAATCAGATGGGAACAATTTCAGCGTAAGCGTCCATAACTGGGCTGGTGATGGAACCGTTTTGTTTGAACCTGCACGAATTGAGAATCTCGATTCAAGGAAATCATTTGCTTTAGAATTGGTACGCAAAAGATTCCCTGAAGTAGAAATCCCGGATAAAAGCGAAGTGTAGTTATGGATAAGGTTATCAGGATGCGCGACAATGCAGAATTATTCTCATAAGTTTGTAACTTAGTAGTATGGCAGAATTAATATCTATAAACCAGTTCAACACTTCTGGTGAGGAGCCAAATGCAAATCCTGCGGCCGGAAGAAGTTCTGCGGGGATCCGATAGTGAAATAACAATACTATTACTTTCGCGTATGGAAAACAACAACAGACATTACTGGCTCCACAAGGAGAATTATGAGGGAGATGTGGCCATGTCGCTCCTTGAAAAAGGATACCTTTGCTATGGCTGGCTCTTTGTTGCCCAGAAACTCAATGATTATGATTCATGGAAGGCGATTGAGGAAATAATCAGAGAAGAGTTTGGCTATTACCCTAGAAATAGATTCTGCCTGGACAGGTTCCTGAATCAGATGGAACGAGGCGACTGGGTTGTCGTGCCACGCCCGGGAGGAGAATTCTCTATGTATGAGATAACTGATGACAGGGCATATCCATTTAAGTATATTCCAGTTTGCGAGTTTCAGGAGTATAGGAACAGACTGGAAAGACAAGTAGATGGTTTCTGGAAAAGAACGGGCAGCAAAGAGGACCTTGACCTGGGCTTCTTCCGGAAGGTCCGTATAATTCTTGACTGGTCTTCAAAGAGAGATTATGTCGGAGCGAGACTCACTTCCAGGATGAAATATCAGATGGCTAATATAGGCCTCGATGACCTGAGGGAAGATGTCGAGAAAGCATATTCAAACGCTAAAGCCAAAACGAAGATCAATGTCCGTAACACAATCCTTGAAGAATCACCAAATCTTTTGAATACCATCAAGGAAGCGTTGGAGCCTGGATAGTTTGAGAAACTGGTAGGATGGTATTTCAAGAAAACCGGTGCTACACAGGTTGACATTCCCAGTAAGAACATGAACGGGAAGACTGATGGGGAGGATGTGGATGTCACCGCCTATTTTTCGCGCCTTGGGATATGTTTCCACGTTCAAGTTAAATTCCATGAAGGCAGATCCGGGAAACAAGCTATCGAACAAGTTTCAATGGCCAAAAAACCGGGCACTATGAGAAGAATGATGACGATATCGATATCTATTGGGCATTAACGGCCGCCAATAGTTTCACCGAAGAAGCAAAGAGAACAGCAGATGCGGACAACATCCGTCTGATTACCGGACCGGAGTTTATGGGAATGCTTTTGGATGTCGGCATCAACGATATTGATTCGGCCTTTTAACGAAATAATGTTTCAATTTTATCATGATTTATCATTTCACAGTCGTATTATTATGGAAGAAACAGTAAAACAAATGATTCGAGAGAGTCTCGAAAAGAGAATCTACGGCTTGGACAGGATTGATAACATTCTGACCAATGATGAGCTCATCAGCAGATGGCTTACGTGTATTATGGCTTTGGGCTATAATCAGAACGAGATAGAAGCCGCAGCGCAGGATATTTTTGAGATGCAAGCTTATTTCTCCAATAACAGCATTGAAGATGTAAGGGCTCGTGTTTGCCAGTCTCAGGTTCGTTTTGGAGAAGAGATCGCCGCGTTTATGAGGTATGTTGAAATGCGTGACTCGGACAGCGACGAAGCCATAGAACTGGCTGTTGCAGAAGAATTGGAATTTGTAGAAGAAGGAGACTTCATTCCATAAGAGGATGCGAGTGTACTTTGCCGGCCCTATCAGCGGTGGCCGGGCTGATGTGGAGCCGTATCAGCGGATTAGTTCCTGCGGTTGATCAGGCTCACTACCACTTTGACCATTGTGTCCATTTCGTCAGTGCGGCTTTCAGCGATCATCAGCGTCAAAGCCACAAGGGCAGCGTCTGCAATGCGCTTTGTACCGTCGGTACGATAGAGGATACCATTGTTCTGGAGGAACCAGAGGAAAAGTGTAGCTGCGATACGCTTGTTGCCGTCGACGAAGGAATGGTTCTTCACGACCAGATAGAGCAGCATAGCGGCTTTCTCCTCGATGCTGGGATAGAGTTCCTTGCCGTCCCAGGTCTGATAGATCTGACCGATGCTGCTATGGAAGGACTGGTCTTTCTCTACGCCGAAGATGTCGCTGCCACCGAACTTGGCACGTAAACTGTCGATGGCTTCCATGGCATTTTCGTATGTGGCGTGAAAACGTTCGGGGGCAGTTGTATCGGCAATCGTCAGGCTCTGGTAGTCGTAAGCATCCAACGTATCCAGGGCGTAAGTGTAGTCGCGAATAACATCGAAAAGGCCGATGACCTGATCGGAGGTAAGCAGCGTCTCCTTGCTGAAAACGTTTTCCAACAAGCCGACAGCACATTTCAAATCTTCGTACTTTTGCTCCGACACGACACGCTGATTGATGGCGTAGCCCTTGAGCATATACTGCTTCAGAATGCCTGTCGCCCAGATGCGGAACTGGGTGGCCCGGACGCCATTGACACGATACCCGATGGAGATGATGGCATCGAGGTTATAATACTTGATTTTCTCGTCAGATGTGCCTCTGGCACCACTCTGTGCGGTAATTAAAATTTCTTTAATTACCGTATCGCGCGACAGTTCGCCACTCTGAAATATATTCCTGAGGTGGTATGAAATGTTAGGTATACTGACGCCAAACAGCGCCGCAATGGCCTTTTGTGATGCCCAGATAGTTTCCCCGGAAGGATCTACCAGGGCCTCCATTTTCACCAACCCGTCTTGGGACTGGTAGATGACGATATCGTTGCGCTCTTCCATTCTTAATAAAGATACACTACGCCTCTCTCCCACTATTAGTAATTTCTTTGATTACGGATTTAATTAAATTATCGATTTGCTGATAGTAACTATTCTCATTAGTCTTGTTTATGATATATGGAATTGAAGAATAGTCTAAGGTTCTAGGGGTTAAATCTCGCCATCCGCCAACCCATAAATCGTTTCCTCCCTCTAAACACGATAACGGGTTTCCACCCTTGTCTCCTTTCCTTATGTGGTCTTTCCAACATACGCCCCCAAAAAGACCTTTCCAATTATTTTCATCAAACTCTAACCGAAAAGAAATTTGCGTCCAACCCTCTTTTTGAAAGTCTATCCCCGTCCATTTCGTTTTTGACAAAAAAGAATCAATATCCGATTCGGAAATTGTCAAACTGTTATTATCAGCAATCTCTTTTATCTGTGGGATTAGATGTTCTCTAACAGCATTATTTAAAAAATCATCTCTACATTCAATTATCTCAACCGTGCATTCGGAATGATTATACATTATTTCCAACAACTCGTCCTTGTCCTTTTTTGCCATAGTTGTATGAGTTAATTCTTCTAATAAATGTTTATATTGAATAGTCGTTTCTCTTACAAGTGGCTTATCATAGGCTTTTGTCATTATGAGATTTAAAAAACTGATGATATGCTCTTTATATGAGATGCAATAAAAGTCTTCGTCAGGTATTAAATCTTCATATGAATCCTTCTGAGGCAGATGCCCATCTAGGGTAAGATAAAGGAGAACAAAATTGGCAAATCTCTGTGCGTATCGATGATATCGCAATAATTGTTTTTTCTGATCTCCAGCATAAATCTTATTCTCAATAATAATTGCCTGGTTTTCAGATTCAACTATGATATCAATCTGTCCACCCGTATTATAATCTTCATCAATCCTACCGATAGATCGCTCTTTATAAACTACAGTATTCTTTAGATCAAAATCTAGGGGATGAAACTTATCGGTCATATCCTTGAAGCATGCTAAAGGATAAATGTCAAGTCCATGCGATCCTTGGGGATTAAGAAGCTCAGCTAAAAAAGCAGAATGAGTCCTCACCTCAGATGTAGATAAATTCAGAACATCAAAGACATTAAAGAGTTCTCCTCGCTCTCGTCGTTCTTTTTGCTCAGCCGCAGACTTTTCAATAACCCTTTTGACTTCAACAAACAAGTGTTCTATCGCTGTCATAGTTATTATATGACTTTATTGTGCACAAAACAAAGATAACTAAAAAGAAGGATAAACCAAGGATAGAACGGAGGCTTTATGCCGATACGACCAGGAAAACCCACAAGTCAGAGGGCTCTTCGATGGGCTTTACGCCTATCGTAAAGCGGATATCAGACATCGGAAGGATGTTGAGGAGCGCAGAACGGATAGCCTCAACTTCATACCCGGTTAGAGGCTGGTCAGCGGAAGAACAAAGAAGTATCTCGGCCCGAGTGTATGCTGAAAGGTCGCAATGGAAATACTGGCTTAGATTGTCGCAGATGTACGCCGCCCGGTCCTCGCCGGCAGCAGAACGGGAGAAGAATTCATACTCACAGATGGTTTTCGTCTCAAACAAGAAGTCCAGATCTGCGCGTGAGAGTGCTCGCGTGCAGTTGAGGATGCGGGTGATGGCCTTCTCGACTTTGCCGAGGCGTTCATAGCACTTGATGGAACGCTCCTGCCGCGCGTCGCGCATCCGTTTGGCTCGATTCCGGTGGGCGAAGCGCCGTTCATAGACGTCCCAACCTTCAAGGGAGAGCGCATATTTCGTAACCTGGCCGCGAACGACACCCCGTTTTGCGCGGGCGTAATTGTCGAACTGCCGATGCTCCAACTCTTCTGTCTTCTTCTCGTAGCGGTTGAGAGGGATGTCTTCCCGAGGATATGGATCAAAACCATAATAGGTCATCTCCCAGAGAATCTCTGAAAGAGCGCGAGGCGTTGATACCCCCTCCTCAACAACGACCTCTTTCGCAAGATTATTCTCCAAGAAATCGCCACCGCAATGCTCGGCATATATCCGCTGTTCCTGTGACGTCTCAGGATCTTCTTCATCCGGACCAAGAATTGTCACGCGTATAGACTCTTTCTGAGGGCCAGCAGGCACTGTTCGGCGCAGAATGTCGTAAGCCTCCTTGAAGGCATAGAGATTCTCCCGCACCGGATCATCAATCTTGATAAGTTCTGGTACCAGGAAATCGAAAGGAACAGAAAGGATGAGGTCTTTAAGTGTCATCTATCTTTGTTTGGGGCAAAGGTAGATGGTGGGGTTGCCAAAGTTCGGCAGCTAAAGGTTTGTGGAATTACTAGCGGAAGAAAGAACTGTTGGCTCTGTTCAAAGGATTTGTTAATTTTGCTATGATATGCAACCGATTAATATGGAAAACAAGGTTTGGAAAGTCGGCTCAAGATGGAGTGAATATGGGGCAGCAGAAAAGAGTGTCCTTAATATTTTTAGGAGAAACAACTATATTTTCGTTGGAGATCAAGAAGGTTTTAAGAATAAAGTTCATACTGGTGACTACTTTGCAGTCGCCGATGGAAACAAAGTGGTTGCGGTAGCTCGGGCTTTAGATGAGCCAGAAGACCTTGGCGATTTAATAGAGGCCAAGAAGTTGAGGTTTAGACCTTTACTTGACAAGTATAATTTCGATGATCCCGAAGAATTTAGAGAACGATGCTATGCTGCGAAAGTTCATTTTCTGGATTTATCCCCTGAGCACTATTTTACTTACAAAAGGGGAACGTTCTTTTCTGCAAACAAGTATCGGGATAGAATCATTGAACTATATTCGATATATTCGAATAATGCCCACTTTGATATATCATCCAAAACATATCGTATTGGCAAGCTAGAGACAACATATTCTAAATACTACCCTAAGGAAGCATTTCTGGATGGTCAGACAATCTATATCGTCCCTGTATACCAGCGGGAATACTCTTGGGATGAAGTACAGATCTCTCGTTTTATTCGTGATATCTTCGGCGGTTTCTGGAGTGTAAACGAAGAAAGGACTTACGCTACAGTGAAAACTGAGCCGATGTTCATCGGAACGATGCAATTGTCGCAGAAACGATTTCTTTCTCCGAATGAGTGCGAACAGGATATAATCGATGGACAACAAAGAACAAGCACACTGCTCTGTCTATTCAAATATCTTTCCCTAAAGTATCCGGAAGCCTTCGATAGCCATAGGATTCCTATGAACTGGCTTGAAACCAGGGTTAATAATGATAAAGAACAACTGTTTTTGACTGATTTCCTGTCCATTGACCATCTTGATGCAATAAAGGAGTCGTCTGAAAACAAGTACGTGAGGAATTGCGCTTTGATTGGAAACTGTTTTGAAGAGGCTATAGGGGAAAGATTATCAGCATTTTTCGAGATTGATACTTTCCTTACCTACCTTCTAACGAGCATCTACTTTGTCGCTGTTGAAACTGTTGCCGGGTTGTCAAAGACAATTCAGATCTTCAATACCATAAACACCGGGGGATTAGATTTGAATGGAGATGATCTCTTCAAAATTCGTTTCTATGAGTATCTTCGAGAACGGCATAATGCAAATGATTATGCATTTAACGAAATTGGAGAGCTATACAAGAAAATAAAAGAAATCAATGCCCAATGGCGAGAGAGAGGGAACGACTACGATGTTGTGAACATGACTTCTGTACGTGCAGCTTACAAAGATTATATCATCTCCCGTTATGACTTGCCCAATAACCTCTACCAAATGGGTACTGATACTTTCTTCGACTACCTATTTGATGGGTTGCTTGATGTTCAGCAACATAGTGAACTTGGCAATAAAGAAAGACTAACAAAAGTTTCTCTTTCCGTAGAAGAACTCAACCATGTCTTAACTGCTGTCGCAGAGTGGAATCAATCGGAGTATCAAACAATAGAACAGCTGATAACATATTTGTTAATTGAAAAATCCAGATATAGTCGATATACTAGAATTGCTTACCTGCTAATTTTGTGTGGCTATTCGATCTCAGATGTATACGAAGTTTTCCTTCCCTTGTCCAAAATCTACCTTTGCTATAGCGTATACTACTCTAGGACCATTTACGACATTCATAGCTTATCAAATACTCTTCAAAAAATGATAGGCTTAGGGATATCACGGAAAAGTGAGGTAATCGATTATTTGAACAAGAAATTGTATTCGGAGGAGTGTGTAAACGGTAAAGAAGATTTCAAAAAACAAATTGCGTTTAATCGCGTCTGGAAAGATTTGATATGTTGCTTGTCCGCATATTTTGACGAGAAAAATGCCAATACGCCCATTGAAAAGGTTAATAAACTCCTTTCTGAAAATTATGATGTAGAGCATATTCACGCCACATTTGACGATTCGGTCTTTGTTAGCGAAGACATTCAGAACTCTATCGGAAATCTGGTGTTATTAGAGTACTCTATCAATCGCTCAATTGGCAATCTGCCTTTTGAGGATAAAAAAGAGAGTTACAAGAGTAGTTCCTATCAGTCAATTAAAAAACTGATTCATTACAAACAATGGGGATCTTCTGAGATCCAAGATCGATTAAATCAAGAGTGTCAGAAGATATTCGAGTTCATATGGGAAAATCCCGAAGAGAACAATGCATGTCCGGCCGAAGGTCGGTAGGCACAATGCCTCGCTGCCGGAGGGTAGTCTCTGTTTGGAGTGGGCTTCGCCCAGACAATCAGAAACCGACTGGAGGCGGCCCTGCCGTAGGCTGCCCGAAAGGCTGTGCCCCTTTGGACTATCGGGGAATAAAAGAGGTGGAAGGGCTTCGAGTGGGCCTTGGACCAGCCCGAAGCGCTTCCACACCGAGCGATTAATGCCTTTTCGAATAAAATGCTAAATGGTCACTATTTGACCGGCAGTGGTAATACTAACAGTTCCATCTATTAGTCTGCCTTGCATATCAGATATGTAATCGATGTATCCAAGTAGTTTTAGTCTTTCGAGAGCTTGCGATTTGACGTGAAGAAGCCCATGATCATGCCCTCTCCGGAGAGCAAGTAAAATAGCCTTTTCGTTGCTGTTCATAGTTGAATTATTAAGTTTGCGCACAAATATAAATCATTGTTTTCGGTCTACGTTATAAACGACGTAAAACTTTGTAACAAAATTGTTTATGATATATCTTTAGCTCACGATAATGTATTACAAAAACTCCTCCGGCCAATAGAATTCAACGAGGACATAATCCCAGCTGACTGTTTCCTCGGTGAACGGGACATCGCCTGGGGCGACGATCTCCCGATTCACATAGGAAAGGATTGCTGCCACTTGGGCTTCCAACATCCGGTTGAACAAGGCTTCGTTCTCGAATTCGAAGGCCCAGAACGGCATGTTTTCGCCATTCTCCTTGATGAAGGATTTCACGAAGGTGATCTCCTCTTCGTTGAGGGATAACTGAAAGGAAGTCTCATAGAACTGAGCAGAGTCGAAACGGAAGTGAATGTCGAATGTGAAAGTCTGCATAGCGGAGGGATTAGAACTTGAAACCAATGTAGATAGCCAGTTTTCCGGCAAGGGCGTGACGCATCTCGTAGCCAGCACTACCGAGCGTAGTGTCGAAGGCCTCGTAGTCGTAGCCGATGCCGTTATAGCCAAGCATCAAGTAGATGGATTGCTTAGGGCTGATGGCAAAGTCAGAGCCAAAGGCGGGCTCATAGTAGAAGCCGTTGGCCATCTTGATCTCGTTGGAACTTAGGCCGATGTTTGCCCCGAGATCTACTGCGAAGAACGGAGACACTTTTGTACTGGTGAGGTTGGCCTTCAGGCGTCCAAACACCTTGATGTTGTTGCGGACATCATTGCTGGTACCATGATACGAGTTGCCAGCCGGTAAAACTACGCATTGCGGATTCGCCATTCCTGCAAAGATTTCTTATATTTGTTACTGGAATTTTCGCACAAATCCTTACACACAGGTTCTTATCATGAATTTCTCATTATTCAACAAAGCGATCGAATACAGTTTCACTTGGGGTGGGCCTTTGAAGGTACTCGGAGAAGGAAAGGTCTGTGAAGGGGACCTGGATGTCAAATACGATCAAGGGAAGGGACGCCGATGGACGGATGAATATATAGGAGTGGCTTTCGACAAGGGGATTACCGAAGTGGAGGCCGGTTTCCTGGAAGGATTCCCGAACCTGGAGTATGTGGTGATCCCTTATACCCTCCAGTCCATTGAGGTAACGCCGGAACTGAAGGCCATGCTGCAGCAGAAAAACGTGCTCATCCGAGGCTGGTATGACAGTTATGGGGAGCGCTTTGCCCAGGAGAATGGCCTCGCGTTCCGTCACGCGAATATCATCGTGGGGTGGACAAGGGACGAAGAGCATGATACCGGCACCCGGCTGGAGATCCGATTCAATGAAGAAGGGAAGCCCTATCGTTTCTATGATGACGTGTGCTCCGGCTGGGCGGCCAGCAACTCCGGCGGAGGCACCTATGAACGGGAGCTGGATGAGGATTTCTTCGTGGGAGAGACGCTGGAGAGTTTTGCCGACTGGTTCGAGCGTTTCCGGGACGCCATCCTGAAGAACGACGATCTCAAGTATTACCTGGAAACCGCCAACAAACGATATCTGCAAAAAACACAATAGTATGGACCATCCCAAAACGACACCCATCCCACGAGAGGCGGCACTGGAGCTGCTGAAAAAATACAACAAGGACCCGTTCCACCTGCATCACGCTTTGACGGTGGAAGGAGTGATGCGCTGGTACGCGAAAGAACTGGGCTTTGCGGACGAAGCGGATTTCTGGGGAATCGTGGGGCTCCTGCACGATATCGATTTTGAGATGTACCCGGAGGAGCATTGCATCAAGGCGCCCGAACTGCTGCGCGAAGGAGGAGTGAGCGAAGAGATGATCCACGCCATCTGCAGCCACGCCTACGGGATGCATGTGGATGTGAAACCCGAGCACACGATGGAGAAAGTGCTCTTCGCCACCGACGAACTGACGGGACTGATCGGGGCGGCCGCGCTGATGCGTCCGTCGAAAAGCGTGCAGGATATGGAGTTGAAATCACTCAAGAAAAAGTATAAATCAAAAGGATTTGCGGCCGGCTGCTCGCGCGAGGTAATCGAACAAGGCGCCGAAATGCTGGGTTGGCCCCTGGATGAGGTGCTGCAGAAGACCCTCGATGCCATGAAAACCTGCGAAGCCTGCTAAAAGACTCTCCGCCCATCATGCAAAGACGCGCTTTTTTGAAAACAGCCCTGGCTGCTTCGGCCGCTGTGGGCTTTTCCCCTGTTCTGAAAGGCTGGGTACCGGTCCACAACTGGACCGGTTATGATTTCGGCCCGGGACCCGTAGTCCACGACCGGCTGTACCAGGGACCGTTCGGCTGCTATGAGCCGGACAATTTCTATGGCGGCTGGTGTTTCCAGTCCACCCAGCCCGGCAAACAGCAGATCAACTGCATGGGGATGGGGATGGTTACCTACATCTCCGGGGATTTCGGTGCGCCTGTCGTGCCGGGAAAGACCTTGGAAGAAACGATTGACGGCCTGTTCCGTTTCCCCCTGGGCACCAAGATGTACATCCGCCCGAACTGGCGGCATATCCAAAAACGGGAAGGGAAGCTGGACTTTGACGACTATTGGAAAATCACGATGGAGAAGTCGCTCCAGTATGGCAAGCGCGTGGGTATCCGGGTGATGCTCAACAATCCGGACATCCTGGAGAATGCGCTGCCCGATTTTGTCCTGAAAAAAGTGCCGCTGCATAAACTGAAGGGGTCCTGGACCGGGAATCCTTCGCAGGTCCGGTATCAACATGAGCATCTCCAGCCGGAGTACAACGACTACCTGCTGGGGTATTTCGAGGAGATGCAGAACCTGCTGGCCGAAAAATACAACGGCGGCCCGGAGATCGAGATGGTGGACACCCATCATTTCGGCCTGTGGGGGGAAGGCCACGCCTGGCCGTACGACGGGCATAATTTCCCGTCCCGGAAAGACGCGGAGGAGACGCTCCTGAAGATCTATGAGATCCAGCAGAAGGCCTGGACCAAGGTGCCGCTTGTTACGAATGTCCAGCCGGACTACAACCGGGTAGGCCATTCGTCGGTCATCGACCGGTCCGTGCGGGACGGAAACTGGCTGCGCCGCGATTCCATCCTCGTCCAGAACGAGTGCATCGACGCGCTGAGCAACCGGCCGGCCTGGGTGGCCAATTTCTGCGAGGGAGCCATGAGCTCGGGCAACAGTACCGACTATCCGGTCGATGCGGACGGTTTCGCCCGGGGCGACGTCATCATCTCCCATGTGAAAGACCTGAAAGCGAACTACTATTCCCTCTGGACCTTCCATGCCATCAATCCGGACAACCTCTGGGCCTATTACAGCAAGTATCCGGATGCGCTGAACGACCTCAACCAGCGGATCGGCTTCCGCGTCCGGCCGTCCTGGATCTGGCGGTCGGCGGATGAAGACGGACATGAAAACCTGATTTTCGGGATGGTCAATGACGGCATCGCCGGCGTGCCCGGTGTCCTTCGCCTGACCGTATTCATGGATGACGGCAGCGTGGAAGTGGGCGGCTGCCTGGATGCCGGTTTCCCGCATCCGAAGGGTATCCGCGAAGCGATGATCACCCTGCCCAAAGGTGTTTCCGCCAACAGCGGCCGCTTGAAACTCAAAGCGGAAATCGAAGTGAAAGGCGTCCGGTATCCGGTGCCCATCGCTGCAGCCCACGGGGTCAATCCCGACGGGTCCCTCAACATCCTCAAAAACGTCAACGGATAATGAAACGCCGGGATTTCATCAAAGCCGGACTGGCAGCGGGAGCCGCCGTCGGCATCGCCCCCAGCCTGAAGGCCTGGGTGCCGCAGCACAATTGGCATAAATACGATTTCGGCCCGGGACCTACGGTCCGCGACCGCCTTTATCAGGGCCCCTTCCCTTCCTACGCGCCGGAGGATTATTTCGGAGAGGAGCCGGAAGTGGTCCAGTACACCATGCCCGGCAAGCAGTTGCTCAACGCCTTCGGCATGGGCATGACCACTTATATTTCAGGAGATTACGGAGCACCTCACGTACCAGGCGAGTCCTTGGAGACAACCATCGACAAACTGTTCCGCTTCCCGTTGGGAACCAAGGTCCATATCCGTCCGAACTGGCGCCATATCCAGAAAAAGGCGGGAAAACTCGAATTCGACGACTACTGGAAGATCACGATGGACAAGGCGGCCCAGTACGGGAAACGCGTCTGCTTCCGGGTGATGCTGAACAATCCGGATACGCTTGAAAACGCTTTGCCCGACTTTGTCCTGAAAAAAGTACCGCTGGACCACTTGAAGGGAGAATGGAAGGGCGACCCTTCCCAGCCCCGGTTCCAGCACGGACACTATCAACCGCGCTACAACGAGTACCTGATCGGGTATTTCGAAGAGATGCAGCATCTGATGGCAGACCGGTACAATGGCAGCCCCCTCATCGAATTCGTGGATACGCACATGTTCGGTTTCTGGGGCGAGGGCCACGCCTGGCCTTATGAGGGGCACAATTTCCCGAACCGCAAAGCGGCGGAGGACACGTTCCTACGGCTCTATGAAATCCAGCAGGCCGCCTGGACCAAGGTCCCGCTGGTGACGAACGTCCAGCCGGACCACAGCGGCGTGGGCAATTCTACCCTCGTGGACCGGAGCGTCCGGGATCATAACTGGCTGCGCCGGGACACGATTCTCGTGGACAGCGAAAGCATCGAGCAGCTTTGCAACCGACCCGCCTGGACGGCCGCTTTCGTGGAGTGTGCCATGACCCGCGGCGACGCCTCCACCATCCGGCTCGATCCGTATGGGCGTCCGACAGGAGACGATGTGATCCTCCATGCCAAGGATGCCGGCGCCAATTATTATTCGCTCTGGAGCTTCCATAGCATCTGCGCCGAGAATCTGGAGGCGTATTACAGCCGGTATCCTGAAGCACTGGATGACTTGGCCAGTTGCATCGGCTACCGCGTGCGTCCTTCTTTCATCTGGCACGGAAAGGACAAGGAAGACCTGGATTTCCTGATCATCGGTATGACGAACGACGGCATCGCCGGCGTCCCGGGCGTGCTGCGGCTGACCCTCTTCACGGACGACGGAGAAGTACATGTAAGCGGCTGTCTGGACGCGGGCTACCCCGATGTGGAAGGAGTCCGCTCCGGCATGATGTATCTGCCGAAGGGTTTCGACTGGAACTGCGGCCGGCTGAAGCTCAAGGCTGAATTGGAAGTCAAGGGTGTCCTTTACCCGGTCCCCCTCGCCGTGGCCGAGCCGCTGAATCCGGACGGCTCTTTGACAATCAAAAAGAACAACCGGTAAGTTACCATTTTACTTGTCCAACATGAACCCATCCACGCGCAAATTGTTCCTGTGCCTGCTCCTCGCTTTGCTGCCGGGAGCTGTGCTTTTTGCCCAAACAGATCCTCAGTGGGCCAAAGAAGATGTTCTCTCCGATCCCACCCGCTGGGGAGGAACCTTCGGCATGTATCCCGAAGGGCAGCCTCTTCCCCCGCGCCCCCCGAAAGGATACAAACCTTTCTATATCAGCCATATGGGCCGCCATGGGGCCCGTTTTGTCGATGGATCGCAGTTCTATCCGAAGATGTATGGGATCTGGAAGACGGCCGACGAGAAGGGGTTGTTGACTCCGGAAGGGAAAAAGTTTTTCCAAGCCTATGCCGAGGTGTATCCCCGGATGCTCTACCATGAAGGGATCCTGACCCAGAAAGGCCAGCGGCAGCATCGGCAGATCGCCGACCAGATCTACCGCAATTATCCTGAAATCTTCAAAGGCAAAACGCAGTTGGTAGCGCTCTCGACGGAGTCTTCACGCGTCATCGTGAGCATGCTCTGCTGCCTGGACGAACTATCCGACCTGGACCGCGACCTCACCATCCAAGTGGATTATGGCCGCCCGTACTATTCCATGCTCATTCCGGAAAGTCATTCCAATCCGAATTACAAGCCCATGGAACCATTCACCGAAGAGGCCCTGGACAAGTATGAGCGTTTCGCCAAGGCAGTCTTCGATGAAGAGGGTGTGATCGGACGCTGGTTCACCTCGACGGAAGGTATCGGGCTGGACCGGGAATCGTTTATGTACGACATGATGCAGCTGGTGTCTGACTGCAGCAATCTCGATTTTCCGGTCCCGGCTGCGCTTACGGACGTGTTCACGCCGGAGGAACGGTATGCGATCTGGCGGGTCCAGAACTATAGCGACTATATGTATACGGGGGTGGCGCCCGGGGTGGACCGCCGCCGCTTTCTGGAAATGTCCGTCGCCGCAAAGGATATCATCGACCGCTTCGAAGAGGATCAGGCTAACGGAGTCTCGCTCCGGATGCGTTATTCCCATGACACGGCCCTGGCACCGCTCATTTCCTATCTCGGCGTAAATGGGATGGATGCGATGATTTCGGATCCCTACGAGGTTGAAAAGGTGTGGCGGAGTTATGAGATTCCCATGGCCTGCAATATCCAGCTGGTATTCTTCCGCAGCCGGAAAGCGCCGGACGAGATTCTCATCCAGGTGCTGCTGAACGGTTTCTGCGCCACCCTGCCGCTGCCCGAAGTCGCCCCGGGTTTCTACCGCTGGAGCGATTTCAAGGCAAGATTCAACAAACTGGCCATCTAAGGACGTTATGAAAAAAGTTCTGACAACCCTCCTGCTGACCTTGCTTGCCGGCACCCTTTTCGCCGGGGAGACGAAGGTCGCCGTGGTGATCAGCAAGACCTCTTATCGTATCGCAGAGAGTGAGACAGGGTCCGCCGGCAAAGCCTGGACTGCGGTAGCGAACCTCGCCGGACTCCCCTACGAGACTCTTTTCGTGGAGGACCTCAAGGAAGAAGCGCTGGACACATACAGCCTCCTGGTCCTGTCCCAGTGCCTTTATCTGACGGATGCAGAATATGCGCTCGTTGACAAGGCTGTACGTCATTTCGTGGAGGCGGGAAAAGGCGTAGTCGTGGACGGTCCGGCGGGTCTGTATGACCACGAGGAAGAATTCCGCAAGGACCGCACCTTGGACACCTATCTCGGGATGCGGTATCTGTATGACGTCCCGATGGATGGTTTCCGTCTGCGCGTGGCAGATAACGACCATTTCATCACCGGGCCCTATCAGGCCGACCAGGCTTTGTCGAACCTGCTGACGGCGTCACTGCCCGTGCTGTCCGTATCGGCGCCAGCCCGGACGCTGGTAAGCGTGACGAACGACATCCACACATATCCTTTCGCTTCCATCCTGAAGAAAGGGGAAGGCAAGGTGGCCATCCTGGACGGACTCTCCGCCAAGACCTGTATCGGCACTTCTTTCAAGAACTACGACCCGAAGGGGTTCTTCCCCTCTGAAGTCTATCCGCTGCTGATGCGGACACTGCAGTGGTGCCAGTGGGGCGACGTCACGACGCCCTTCCCCTCGCTGCTGCTTTCCGACGGCGACATGACAGCCATCATCCGTTTGGATGGAGATGGTTCCATCTACGCGCCTTCCATGGTTCAGTGCATGGACTACTTGATAGACCTGGCGGAGGAAACGGGCGTACAGTCCGTCTTCTCTTTCGTATCGTCATGGGCGACCCGCGCAGGCTGGCATTTTTTCGTGGACCGTGCCAGGCAGATGCAGGAACAGGGCAGCGTCATTGCCACCCATACCATGAATCACCGGCTGGAGGGGCTCCGCACGGAGGAAGAGTTTACGACGCAACTCGACGGTTCGCGGCAGGAAATCCGCGAGAATCTGTCCGCCCGCGGTTTTGATCCGGGCGAAATCCGGTACCTGATCAATCCGGGCAATACCCTGGCCATGCAACAGTATCACCAGGTCGCCAAACGCTACGACCTGTTCATGACGCATGGCCTGGACCAGAATCTGGAAGTGACGTATGGCAACATGACCTGGTTCACGGACGGCATCCAACTGCCGGTCATCGGGGATTCCCCGAGCCCGGACTATCAATGGCTCTACGACCCGACCTGGTCCCATACGACCGCTGAGATTGCCAACTATCAGAATATGATCCTGGAGCACTACGCCTCCCAGATCGGAAACGGCGTCATCCTGGACCTGATGTGGCACGACTACGGAATGAGCAACATCCTGTACGCCGGTCCCCGGTTCATAAGCCGTCTCCCGCAGGGAACCCGGGTCTTCAATGAAGACAACTGGGAACTGTACGAGACGACCCGGAACTTCTGGGCGACGCACAACATCTACTGCCCGGAGCCCGAAGAGCTGGCAGCCAAGATGAAATTCCTCTCCAATGCCGCCTACCAGTGGCGCTGGGAGAACGGGGTGCTCGTCATGGACATCCGGTTCGATGCAGAGACCTTCGGGAAATATGCGAAATACGTCGGCGGCATGGCCGTCGCCATAAACAACACGGCCATGCCCATCCGGCGGGTCGAAATCAACGGAAAGCCCCATGCCGCCTTTTCCGACAGTAAGGTCATCCTCCCCTGCCCGACCAATGCCCGGATGACCGTCAAGGTCTTTTTCGACGGCGCCACCGTCCCGCGGCTGGAATACACGTCCAAGATCCTGAAAGCCATCGCCGCCACACCGGAGGGCCTGGAGGCGGAAGTGACGGACCGCTCCGTCGCCCGGCTCAGGTTCCGGCTCACAGAACCATCCGTTGTAGTGGGCGCCAGTTCCTACACAGTCGCCCATGACGGAAGCACCGTGGCGTGCCGCATGGAGGGTTCTGGGAAAGTGACGGTCGCCGCCAATCCCACACCGATCCGCATCCTGTCATCAACCCTTCCGATCACGAAGTTCCAACCCGCCGGCAAAGGTGCCAAAGTAACGGTGAAAGCCAATGGAAAACGGCATAACCGACTGGTCTATGTCGATGCATCCGGAAATCGCATGGTCAAGGAAATCAAAGCGCTCCAAAACGAAAAAACGATTGCTTTATGAGAAACCGCATCATTGCCGCCCTTCTGGCAATCCTGGTGGGCTTTCCGGCTTTTGCCCAGCAGCCGGTTCCGATGAGAGAAGTCCGTTATCAGGCCAGTGACGAAGATTTCATCAATCCCGAACGCGGCTTCATGAGCCAGCTCTCCAATCCCCGGGAAAAGCTTGATGCCACGGTGCTCGCCGGCCTGCGGGCGAAAAAAGAGTCCATCATCTGGCGGATGTTCCAGATCCGGGATTACCGGGACAAACCGTTTCCTGAGGAATACCTGGCCTCCGTCCGGGCCGATTTCGACGCCATCCGCGCTGCCGGCATGAAGGTCATGCCCCGCTGGTCCTATTGCAGCCGCATCGGGGACGACGACGCGCCCCTCGACCTGGTATTGACGCATATTGCGCAACTGGCGCCCATCCTGAAGGAGAATGCCGACATCATCGTCGCCATGAACTGCGGCTTCATCGGCGCCTGGGGCGAAATGCACTCCTCCACGCACGGACTCACGGAACCGGAGAACATGAAGAAGATCATTTTCGCCCTCCTGGATATCCTGCCCCCGGAGCGGTGCGTACAAGTCCGCTATCCGCGGGCGAAGTATGCGATTTTCGACGGACAGAAGACGCCGATTACATTGGACCGCGCCTTCGACGGAAGCCGGTTCTCGCGCGTCGCGCACCATAACGACTGCTTCCTCGCAAGCCCGACCGATGTCGGAACCTACAGCGAAGACATCGACTATGAAAAGGAATACCTGCATGCGGAAACGAAATATACGCCCATGGGCGGAGAGACCTGCAACCCCCGGGACGGGTATCCGATTTCTTATTTCAAGACCATCCGGGAGATGGAAATGATGCACTGGTCTTTCCTCAATTCCCTCTATTCCCGCCGGGTCATTGACCAATGTGTGGACGGCGACTATTATGCCGAGATCAGCCGCCGGCTGGGTTACCGCTTCGAACTGCTGGGCGGCAGCTATCAGGAAACCGCCGCTGCGGGAAGCAATTTCACGTTCAGCCTGAAGCTGCAAAACGTCGGGTTCGCCTCCCCGTTCAATCCCCGCATGGTGGAACTCATCCTGGTCCATGCCAAGAAAGGGACGCGCTATAAAGTGCTTCTGCCGCAGGACCCCCGTTTCTGGTTTGCCAAGGAAACCCAGGAATTCACCTATGCACCCGGCCTTCCCGAAGAGATGGAACCGGGCGATTACAAGGTATTCCTGAACCTGCCGGATCCCATGGAACGTCTGTACGGACGTCCGGAGTATTCCATCCGCGTGGCCAATGAAAACGTACCCTTCACGAAAGAAGGCTACAATGACCTCGGCTGGACCGTCCGGATCACGGACGACGAAGCCCCTGCCCATCATTCTTTCCTCCGCTTTTCCAAATTCTAACCTATGAAGAATAGATTTTTCCTGGCCCTTGCCCTGTTACTCCTCTGGACCGGAGTCCTTGCCCAGGAGCGCGTCATCCAGATGCTGCCCGGAGAAAAGTGGTGGGGCGCCGTCACGGACCTCGGCGTCCGGATGCCTTTTGATGCCTCCACGGAACTCAGTTTTGACTTGGCACGGCAGAATTTCAACAACCACACAACGCCCTTGTTCATCTCCGACAAGGGGCGGTACATCTGGTGCAACACTTCGTTTGCGGTCACCATCGCAGACGGTGTTTTCCGGATTACCCCGCACCATGGCGGTTCCGTCAACTGCGTTGAAGCAGGAACGAATCTGCGGGATGCTTTTTTGGCGGCTTCTGCCGCCCATTTCCCGCCCAGCGGGACAATCCCCCCGGAACTGTTCCTCAGCAGACCCCAGTATAACACCTGGATTGAACTGGTCTATGACCAGAACCAAGCGGACGTTTTGAAATATGCGCATGCCATCGTAGACAACGGTTTCCCTCCGGGAATCCTGATGATCGATGACAACTGGCAGAAATACTATGGCAGCACAGAGTTCCGTCCGGACCGTTTCCCGGATCCTAAAGGAATGGTGGACGAGTTGCATGCCCTGGGATTCAAGGTGATGCTGTGGGTCTGCCCCTTCGTGTCCCCGGACAGCCAGGAGTATCGCATGCTTCGCCGAAAGGGCTATCTGGTGATGGATGCCGGACGGGACCGCCCTGCCATCCTGGACTGGTGGAACGGGCTCAGTGCCTGCTATGACCTGAGCAACCCGGAGGCCTATGCCTATTTCAAGGAAACGCTGACCGCTTTGCAGGAGGAGTACGGAATCGACGGTTTCAAATTCGACGCCGGCGATCCAGAACGGTACCTGGAGGCGGACACCCGTCCTTTCGATGGGAAATCCTTTGACACCGACCAGACGATGCTTTGGGCCAAACTGGGCCTCGAATTCCCCTATAACGAGTTCCGTGCCTGCTGGCGGATGGGCGGTCAGGCCCTTGTCCAGCGTCTCGGGGACAAGTCCTATTCCTGGCGCGCCGTGGCCAGCCTGGTTCCGGATATGATTGCGGCCGGCTTGCTGGGGCACATCTACACTTGTCCGGACATGATCGGTGGCGGGGAATTCGGCAGTTTCCGGAACGTGGACCAGGCCCGGCTGGACCAGGAACTGATCGTCCGTTCCTGCGAAATCCACGCCCTGATGCCCATGATGCAGTTCTCGGTGGCGCCCTGGCGCGTCCTGGACGCAAAGCATCTGGCCATTTGCCTGAAGTATGCCCGCTTGCATGAGGAACTGGGGCCGTATCTCGTAGAACAGGCGAAACTCGGTGCAAAGACCGGGGAGCCCATTGTCCGGAGCATGGAGTATGCATTCCCGGGGCAGGGCTTCGAGACTTGTATCGACCAGTATATGCTGGGCGACCGCTACCTGGTAACTCCCATGATGGGGCCGGGCAATTCCCGCTCGGTACGTCTCCCGAAAGGACGCTGGCAGGACGAGAACGGCAAAGTCTACAAGGGTGGACGGACCTATGAACTCGATGTGCCGCTGGACCGGGTTCCCCGTTTTACGCGGAAATAATCCCACACCGGACTAATCCGGCGCGTACTGGCTTGGAAGCATGCCGAAATGCTTCCGGAACAGGGAAGCGAAATGAGAAGGCGAACTGAAACCGAGCATATCGGCGATGGCTGAGATCTTGTACTTTCCTTTCTTCAGCAACTGCGCGGCATAGTTCAACTTGTAGGTCGTGAAAAAGTCGTTGGGGGTCTGGCCGGTCAGGGCTTTCACCTTATAATAGAATTTCGACCGGCTGACGCCCAGTTTCTCGGCGACGGAGTCGATATCCAGTTCGCCGTTGCGCAAGCTTTCCTTCATGATAGCATAGAGTTTCTCCATGAAGGCCTTGTCCTGGGCGCTGAGAACCTCTTTGGGTGCATCTGTCACGGAAAGGGAAGAACTCAGCATTTTCCGGACCCGGCTCCGGTTGTCGATCATCGACTTGATCAATGCCAGCAGGTATTCCGGCTCGAACGGCTTGACGACATAGGCATCCGCGCCGGCGCCAAGGCTGTCGATCTGGTCGCGGACTGTGGATTTCGCGGTCAGCATGATGAACGGGATATGGCTCATCGCAAGGTTTTCCTTGACCATGCGGCAAAGTTGCAGGCCATCCATTTCCACCATCATCATGTCACAGACGATGACCTCCGGCTGGACTTCCTCAATCATCTTGTACCCGCTCATGGCATCGAAACGGAAGTGCACGTTGTAGGACCCTGACAAGAGATTCTTCAGGTAATAGATAATCTCATAGTCGTCATCGATGAGTACGACCGTCGGTTTGTTGTTGTCGGTTCCGGATTCCGTCGTGTCTTCGGTATATTCACGCAGATAGCCGTCCCGGTCCAGATTGGTTACGGTATCGGTATCCTCCCCTCTTTCAGCCGGAGCATAGACATCTTTCCGCAAAGGGATGGAGAAAGAGAACACGGAACCGAAGACTTTATCAGCTTCTTTGCGGACGTTGGCGCGGATCTGTCCATGATGCAGGTTGACCAGGGCCCGGGTATAGTAGAGCCCGATGCCCGTACCGCCTGCCTTCCCCGTGCCTTTCGTCCGATAGAAACGTTCAAACACAGCTTCCAGGGCATCTTCCGGAATGCCGATGCCCGTATCGGCAATGCTGACATGCAGGACGTCTCCCGCATCTACGGAACAAGCGATATCCACCTGTCCGCCTGGCGGTGTATATTTGACTGCGTTGGAACAAAGGTTATAAAGTATCTTCTCCAGTTTATCCCTGTCCACGTAGCCTTTGACATCCGGCGTATCCCCGGTGAGATTGAGCTGGAGCCCCTTCATGGAAGCCCCGATCTCGAAATCGGACTTGACGGCACGGACAATGTCCATGACGGGTTCTTCCTTGACATGCAGCTTCAGGATTCCATGGTCCAGTTTGTTGAAATCCAGCATCTGGCTGACCAGTTTCATCATCCGCTCGGTGTTGCGGCGGATGATGCCCAAGGCCCGCTTGTCCTCCGTCTCCAAAGAAGAAGCGGCACCATGAATCAGGGTAAGCGGTGTCCGGAATTCGTGGGAAATGTTCGCGAAGAAATCGATGTTCTCCATGTTCAGTTTCTCGGTCATCTCCCGCTTGATCCGTTCCGATTCGGCTTCCACTTTCTTTTTCCGGGACATCAGGCCGAAAATAGCGGCGACAACACCCAACAACAGCAACACCGCCAGACCGATGATCTCCCCGGTCAGCAGGTTCATCCGGACCCGGATCGTAAAGGGTTCGGTCGCCGCGCCCAGGTTGTCATCGGTGATCCAGAAACGCACCGTGTTGGCCGGACGACTTACACCATACAACGGAATCTGGGGATTGTCAAACGATTCGCGCGGCCCGGAGCGGAAATGGTTGATGTCATAGAAGTAGGAGTGCCGTGAAAAAGGCCGGGACCTGTCCATCACGCCCAAGTACATATTGAGGTCTTCGACCTTCCGGTCCAGATGCAGGGTTACATGCTGCGATGGATAATCATCTGTCCGGAAAGAAGCAATGATCCGCTTTTTGGAAGTCAGGTAAACATGCGAAACCAGATCCGGTACCTGCGGGGAGTTGACGCGCTCAGCATTGAACCATTCGTAAGAATCTTGTCCGACCAAGGCGACCGTCCCGTCGGGAAGCGTAAACAAACGGCGTTCCTGCGGAAAGTCGGAGTAATCCGCCCAAACGGTCCTGCCACTATCCCCGGAAGTCACGCCATATCGGTAAACAGCACTATAATCGCCCACCACAAAAACATTCCCTTCCGCATCAGCGGCTATACTATTCACCGCCGTTTCCGGATAATTGCTCACCCGGGAAAAAGCGCCTTTTGTTTTGTCATACAAGAAAAGGCCCTTGTCTGTCGAACCGATCCAGACCCGGCCGAGACTGTCTTCCGCATAGGAAGAATAATAAACCTGGTCCAGCCCCTCCGCCTCCAGGACCATGGCTCGTTCTTCTGCGGGGTCAAAGATGACAGGCGGATGGTCGGTGAAACAGATCAGGACCGTCCCGTCGGAAAGCGGCTTCATCAAGGTTGCATAGGAGACATAGTCGTTGAACAGATTGGTTATCTCGCGGACCGTGCCATCCTCCTCGACACCCATGACCACCGTACCGGCCCCGACAGCAAAGATGCGGCCATCCGCGCAGAGGGTTCCGATGCCGGCATAAGGCAGTTTAAAACTCCGTTCAAAGACCAGCCCGCCATCCAATCCGGCCTTGTAGAGTTCCAGGGGTCGTGCCAAACGGAAATGGCTGCTCAGGAGCACATGCCCGTCATCACTGGCAGAGACCGAGGCCACATTCATATCCGTCAGTTCCTTGAGATCCTGTACGCTTGAAAACTGCCCGAGAGTCATGTCATACGCCGCTATCTTGCCAGCCGGCAGAAGCCAGGAGAAACGGTCATTCCGGGTATAATTCTGCACTGTCTCAGTCACCAGATAATCGACATAGTCTGGTTGGGAGGGGACGCGTCCCACGCTGAGAACATGGTGCTGATAACCTCCCTGCAGGTCAGAAGCCCAGATATTGCCGTTCGGCCCGGTAATCAGCGCCGGACAGCCGGATTGGGCATATTCAAGGAGTGTCTTGCTGGCTCCTTCCGCATGCGCAAGGTCTGTAGCAGTATCCCGGAGCACATCCACCAGAAAAGGTCCCTCGGTCGTTTTGACGACAACGGTGCCGGCATTCACACGCAGGATAGACAAGGCACGTTTACCCGCCAGGTCAGGAAATAAAGAACCGGCTTCAGATTCTTTGAAGGAGTGGGTATTGATGGCCGACAGGCCTTTCCCGTCGGTCACCCAGATGAATTTGGTCCCGTCATAAACCGCGCGGGATGAAATCTGCGGATACTCGTTCCGGAACAATACGTTGAAGTGCTCGTCATAACACAACAGCGCGTTGTCGAGCCGGAGCCAGAGATGGTCATTGCTGTCGAAGAAGACCTGGGGCTCGCTAAGGGTCATCGTAGGCAGTTGTATCTTGCGGAGAAAGCGGTCACCGGCCGGATCCAGTTCGAGCAGGTCGCGCCGGGTGACGATACAGATCCGGTCCTGGCTGCTGCACGCGATATCGATGACGTACTTATTGTTTTCGTCCACCGGGACATGGTCGAAGCAATGCCGCTGCTGGTCGTACCGGTCCACGCCCTTCTGGGTTGCGACCCAGACCCGCTTTTGCGAATCGACCGTAACCGCATTGACCTTGTTGGCAGCCAGGCTTCCGGGTTGCTGCGGATCGTAATCATAGCGGATGATGACGGAGCCGTCCGTCTTGAATAGATACCGGCCCGAAGCGGGGACCATCCAGATATAGCCGCCCCGGTCAAAATGGAAAGTGGTGATGACATTGTCCCCGAAATTATCGACGATGACACCTGTTTCCGTGCCGACGGATACATCCGGGTCGGAACACCCGCACAGCGCCGCCGCAACAGCCAGAAATAGCAAGATCTTCTTCATATTACAAAGATAATCATTTGGCCCGAACCAGCACGGCCGTTGGACGCTGATGTTTATTTTTGGACGCAGGTTGTCCTCGATGTACGCGTTTGTTCCTGCATGGACGCCCTTGTTAGGGTTTCGGTTTTCAAAAAACTACTTTTGTAATCATAAAAATCCAACCATCCATCCTTAAAAAGCATAACAATGAAAGGCTATTTTCTGAGACACAGTTTTCTCTCCATCTGCCTGCTCCTGCTCGTCAGCATGGGCGCGATGGCGCAGACAATCCGGGTTTCCGGAACTGTCGTCGATGAGGCTGGGCTTGGCGTCATCGGCGCCGGCGTCATCCAGAAGGGAACTACCAACGGGGTAGCGACCGACATCGACGGTAAATTCACGATCAACGTTCCCGAGGGTTCCGTCCTCGAGTTTTCTGCCCTGAACTACGTCACCCAGGAGCTCCCGGCCAAAGACGGCATGGTCGTCGTCCTCGCCGAGTCCGCCGAATTCCTCGACGAACTGGTCGTCGTCGGTTACGGCGTACAGCGCAAGAGCGACCTGACCGGCGCCATCTCCACCGTGAAGGAGAGCGATATCGTCTCCCGCTCTGTCGCGTCCGCCGAAATGGTCCTCCAGGGCAAGACGGCCGGTGTCCAGCTCTACACCAATTCGGCCCGTCCTGGCGCCGCCCCTGCGGTCCGCATCCGTGGTATCAGTTCCAACGGCACTTCCGATCCGCTGTACGTCGTGGACGGCCGCATTACCAACAGCATCAACAACATCGACCCGAACGACATCCAGTCGATGGAGGTGCTGAAAGATGCCGCTTCCGCTGCTATTTATGGCGCACGCGCGGGTAACGGTGTAATCCTCATCACCACCAAAAACGGTAAAGGCGACGGCAAGATCAGCTATGAGGGACAGTTCGTCTCCCAGAGCCTGGGAAGGATCCCGGCCGTGATGAATGCCAAGGAGTATATGGATTACTACCGGGAATTCGGTAAATTCGACGATTCCTTCTATTCCGCCAACTGGGACGGCCATACCGACACCGACTGGGTCGATGCCGTTTTCACCAATTCCGTCCAACACCGCCACAAAGTCGGCTTCGAAGGCGGCAACGACAAAGGTTCCATCTATGCCTCTCTTACCTTCCTGGATAATAATGGTATGTTCGTCGGCGATTCCGATACGCATCGCCGTCTGACCGGCATGATCAATGCCACCTACAAGATCAAACCCTGGCTGGACATCCAACTCAACAACCAGATCCATCAGTCCAACATCCGACGCATCCCGGAAGGCGGTTCGGAATACAACCGCGAATCCAACAACGCCGTGCTGGCCGCCCTTCAGCTCGACCCGCTGACGGCCGTCCGCTATGCGGAGGGCAATCTTCCCGCCAACATGCGGGCCATCCTCAACGACCCGACCAAGCACAAGATGCTCGGTGACGATCAAGGTTATTATGGTATCTCCGCCTTCAACCTCAACGAGAACGTCAACCCGCTCATCCACCGTGACGCCCAGTATTCTGCCACCCAGACCTTCGGCATCAACGGTACGGCCGCGCTCAACTTCAAGCCGATCAAGGGCCTGGTCATCACTTCGCGCCTCGCTTACAAGTACGGAGCCCAGTCCACCTACGGCTACTCCATCGACTTCTACGCAACCGACTATGTCAAACAGAACTACGTCGGCCTGAACGCCCGCAACAACATCTCCCGCTACTACCAGTGGGAAAACTTTGCGAACTACTCCTTCAGCCTCGGCGGAAACGACTTCAACCTGATGGCCGGTACTTCGTTCAGCGAGAACCTCAACAACTATGTATCGGGCACGACCACGGGTTCCGACACCGACCTCGGTGTCCTGAGCAACAATCCGCTCTATTATTATTTCGCCTACGCGACGCCGACGGTTGCCCGTACGCTGAGCGGCGGTGAGACCATCTACACCCGCAACAACTCCTACTACGGCCGCGTAAGCTGGAACTATAAGAACCGCTACATCGCCCAGGCTTCCCTGCGTGCGGACGCTGCTGACTCGTCTGTCCTCCCGATTGCCAACCGCTGGGGTTACTTCCCTGCTGTTTCCGCAGGTTGGACGATTTCGGAAGAGTCGTTCTGGAGCGGTATCAAATCGGCCGTCCCTTACCTGAAATTCCGTGCCAGCTGGGGTCGCAACGGTTCGACCGCCAACTTAAGCAACTACCTGTACGCCAGTGTTATCACTGCTGCCGGCAACTACCCTGTCGGAATCACGGGCGGATATACCAGCGCCAGTTCCCCGTCTTCGACCGGCAACAGCGGCCTCCGCTGGGAGACCTCTGAGCAGATCGACGTCGGCTTGGACGCCCGCTTCCTCTCCGACCGCCTGACCCTTTCCGGCGACTGGTACCAGAAGACGACCAAAGACCTGATTGTATCGGGCTTCACCTCCTCGACCATCGTCGGTATCAGCGAATCACCGATGAACGCCGGTAACGTGACCAACCAGGGCCTCGAACTCGAACTGGGCTGGACGGACGCAATCAAAGATTTCAACTACAGCATCCGCGCCAACATGGCGACACTCCACAACCGTGTCACCTATCTCCACCCGGCCCTTGAAAACGGTATCCAGGGTGTCACCTACCGCTTCGCTGCAATCACCCGCTTCGAAAAGAATTTCCCGGCCTGGCACTTCTACGGCTACAAGTTCAAGGGCATCGATTCCAAGAATGGTGAACCGGTCTTCGAAGATACCACCGGCGACGGTGTCGTATCGGTTGCCGACAAGACCGACCTCGGATCGGGTATCCCCAAGATCAACTTCGGTGTCACGCTCACGGCCGATTACAAGGGCTTTGACCTGGTCGTATTCGGCGCCGGTGCCGCCGGTCACAAGATCTTCTGCGCCCTCGACCGTGTCGACTATGCCGTCAATAAGCTCAAGTTCGTCGTGGATGACCGTTGGACGCCGTCCAACACGAACGGTACCCGTCCCCGGGCCAACGCAGGCGGCTACACCGACTGGATGCAGTCGAGCGCCAATATCTATAAGGGCGACTATTTCAAGATCAAGCAGATCCAGCTGGGTTACACCCTGCCCAAGCGGCTTTCTGAATATGTCAGGATCAGCAAATTCCGGATCTACGGATCCCTGGATGACTTCTTCTGCTTCACCAAATATCCGGGCTTCGATCCGGAAGTGGCAGGTATCGGACAGGCTCTCGGTGTGGACATGGGCGCCTTCCCTAACTCCCGGAAAGTCGTTTTCGGTGTAAACATCACGTTCTAATTGCACATGGAGGAAACCATCATGAAAAGATATATCGGATTCATCGTACTGCTCGCCGCGCTGACCTTCTCGGCTGCGTCCTGCTCCGACCTGCTGAACATCGACCAACATGGCGTCGTCAGCGTCGATACCTATTATTCTACCGATGCTGAGATTGAAACGGCATCCTCGAATCTCTACCTCAAGATGCGCTCGCTGGAAGGAAGCGCCATCACGTTCAAGCCCCTCCTCGACGGTGACTTCTGGGCCGGTGGCGGCCAGCACGGCGACAACAGTGCCCTGGACAAGATCGCTGAATACACGTTTGACTCGGAAGACGGTTCCGTCGGCGGCTACTTCAGGGGCCTGTACAACCTCATCTTCGCTGCCAACACGATCCTCGACAAAGTCGATCCTGCCTCCTCGGCCGTGGCCAAACGCACAGTCGCTGAAGCGCACGTCTTCCGCGCCTGGGCTTATTTCGAACTGATTTCCATGTGGGGAACGCCGCCGCTGGTGGACCACTGCCTCCAGCCCGACGAATACAAGCAGCCCAACGGTGACCCTGCCGCCCTCTGGGATCTTGTCAACAAAGATCTGGAAAGCGCCATCAGCTCAGGTGCGCTGCCCGAAAAGAGCGGTGCCAACGACAAGAGTGTCTGGCGTGTCACCAAACAGTACGCACAGGCCATCTATGGTAAGGCACTCCTGTGGCAGAAGAAGAACAGCGAAGCCGCCCGGATCCTCGACGAAGTCATCAGCAGCGGCAAATACAAGCTCTTTGACGGCGAATACGGCGACCGGAACACCATGGCCAACAAGTTCAACTGCGAAAACCTCTTTGAAAGCGTTTTCCCGAACGATGCTGCAAACCCCGTGACCTCCTTTACCGGCTACATGATGGGCTGGCGTACGGACCGCATGAACCCCGACGGCATTTCTTCGTGGGGCATTGAGATGGGCTTCGGTTTCGTTGCACCGACCCGTGCCTTCTACGACGCTTTCGTCGCCCACGACGGCGACAGCTACCGCCGCAAACAGACCATCAAGAACTACCAGGAGATGGTCGAGATGGGCCTCGGCCTGATTCCCGACGCCATCCAGATGGGTGAAGGTGTCTATATGTGGAAAGACCGCTATACCCGCGACAAGACGCCGGCCATGTGGTGCACCGCCAAGAACTTCACCTGGATGCGTTTCGCCGAAGTCCTGCTGGTCGCAGCTGAAGCGCACTTCGCCGCCGGCAACACCGCCAAGGCTACGGAGTATGTCAACGAGATCCGCAGAAAAGCCCAGATTCCTGAACTCAACGGGGTTTCGCTCGCCGACATCAAGGCGGAAAAACGCTTCGAACTCTGCCGCGAAGGCCAGCTCTTCCAGGATCTGATCCGCTGGGGCGACGCCTATGAGAAACTGAAGGACGTCGGCATGACGGAACCGATCTTCCACGAGAACGGTACGATTACCTACTTTGACTGCGGTAACCCGCGCGATAAGTGCGGCTTCAAGCAGAACAAGCACGAACTGCTTCCTTTCCCGGCCAATGAGGTCCGCCTCAACGACCAGATCGTCCAGAATCCCGGTTACTAGCCGTCGCATCCTGCCATGAAACGCATTGCAGTTTTCCTCATACTGGCATCTCTTCTTGTCTCGTCTGCGGCTTTTGCCCAGACGAGGCAGAAGAGCATGTATTCCCCGAAGAACTACGCGTTCACGCAGTTGCTCAATTCCCCTGAGATCACGGATCATTCGGTCATCTTCCGCGTCCTGGCCCCCAATGCCAAACGAGTCGCCATCACGGGTTCGTGGGAGAACTTCTACACAGAACAGGAGATGACCAAGGGCGAAGACGGTGTCTGGACGTATGAAATGCCGCTCCTCCCGCCGGATATCTACCAATACGTCTTTGACATCGACGGTATGGTAGTCCTGGATCCCGGCAACTATTCCCAGACCCGTGATATGTATAACTATCGCTCGAACCTGATCATCCGGGGTCCTGGAACGGAAGCCTATTATTCCCAGAATTCGACGGAGAAAGGCAGGATCGAGAAGGTCTGGTATCCTTCCGAAACCTATGGAACGCCCCGTCGTGCCACGGTCTATCTGCCCTACGGCTACGACAAGTCCAAGAAATCCTATCCCGTCCTTTATCTCCAGCACGGCGGCGGCGGCGACGAGGAAGCCTGGCAGGCACTCGGCCGCATCACGGAAATCATGGACTATATGATCGAGAACAAGCTTTGCAAGCCGATGATCGTCGTCCTGCCCAACGGCAATGCGCACGAGACCGCCGCTTGCGAGACAGCGCTTCCCGACAAGTTCATCTTCTCCTTCGCCGATCCCGAGTTCCGCACCGGGTCCAAATACCTCCGGGACCTGCGGAACGACCTGATGCCGTTCATCGCGAGCAACTTCCGCGTCAAGGACGACCGGGCCTCCCGGGCCGTGGCAGGTCTTTCGATGGGTGGTGGCCATACGGTCACGCTGATGCGCGAATCACCGGAACTCTTCGACTATTACGGAATCTTCAGCGCCGGTGCCCGGGGAAGCGATGCGGCCCAGGCACTCCAGGCCGTCAAGAAAGCGGGCTACAAGTTCCTGATGGTCGGCGTAGGCCCTTATGACATGGCTTACGACGGCGGTATGAATCTTGTCGAGGCCCTCCAGCAAGAAAAGATGCCTTTCACCTACTACGGAGAAGACCTGAAAAGCGGTCACCTGTGGGAAACCTGGCGGAAATGCATCCTGCAATTCCTTCCCAAGCTGTTTTAAAGAAACCAAATCCCCATGAAACGAACACTGATAACGATTTTGGTTCTTGCTTGCGCTTTGACTGCCTACGCCCAACAGAACCTGATGGGTACGGCAGTCGAGCTCAAGTCGCCGGACATTCACGATGACAATTCGGTCACTTTCCGGGTCTATGCGCCCAAGGCCGTTTCCGTTCGCCTGACAGGCGATTTCCTGCCCCACCACATTGCCGACAACAATGGCTATGTCACCGAAGTCCCCATCTGGGTTGACATGGTGGAAGGAAAGGACGGCGTCTGGGAATACACGACCGGCGTCCTCGCCCCTGAACTCTATTCCTATATCTTCCGGGTGGACGGACTCCCCTATGCGGACCCCTCCAACCAGTTCCGCAAACGGGACATGACGGTATGGACCAACTGGTTCCTCATCTCCGAGAAGGAGGGCGATACCGGTTACCTCTACAGCAACAACAAAGTACCCCACGGCAATGTCAGCTATGTCTGGTACGACAGCCCTACGCTCGGGATGTCGCGCAGGATGGCCGTCTATACGCCGGCCGGTTATGAGAAGGGAAAGGACAAATACCCGGTCCTGTATCTCTGCCACGGCGCCGGCGGCGATGAAACCGCCTGGCTGGAATTCGGTCGCGCCGCCCAGATCATGGACAACCTGATCGCCTTGGGTCGCGCCAAACCCATGATCGTGGTCATGCCCAACGGCAACCCTATGTGCGCGGCAGCGCCGGGCGAATGGGAAGCCGGCCTGTACCAGGCTTCGATGTCCGGAGCGCCTGAACGTGGGATGCGTGGAAAAGCAAGCATTCCCGAGGCTTTCCCGGATATCATGAACTATATCGAGAAGAATTACCGCGTGCTCAAAGGCCCCGCTAATACGGCGATGTGCGGCCTCTCGATGGGTGGCGGACATACCTTCCAGACTTCCAACATGTATCCCGACAAGATCGGCTACATCGGATTGTTCTCCGGCGCCATGGGTGTCCGGAACAACCCGGAAGTGGAAAAGAAGATCGAGGTCCTCTTCTCAAAAAAACCGAAGCTCTATTTTGTGGCGTGCGGTACGGCCGACCCGATCGTCAAGGGCTCCTACGACTACGTCGAATTCCTCCAATCTCACAATTATCCTTGCCAGGTCCTCTGGACGGACGGTGCCCACACCTGGAAAAACTGGCGCAACTACCTGGTCGTCTTCGGAAGCCAGCTATTCAAGTAAATCATGAAGAAACTCATCCTCCTATCGGCTGTCATTCTCCTTGCCTCCTGCTCGTCGAAAACCCTGCCGCAAGACAAGCTGACGGTCAACGACGACCGGATCAACGCCATCATTGCGCAACTCTCGCTCGAAGAAAAGGTCGAAATGCTCCACAGCAAGACCAATATGTCTTCGGAAGGCGTGCCCCGTCTCGGCATCCAGGACATCAAGTATTGTGACGGTCCATTCGGCATCCGGGAAGAAGGTGTCCCGAACGGATTCGCCTCTGCAGGCTGGACGACCGACTCGGCCACCTATTTCCCCACTGGATCAGCGCTTGCCGCCACCTGGTCGGAAGACCTCGCTTATCAGTATGGCGTAGGCATGGGTACCGAAGCACGGCGCCGGGGCAAAGACATCATCCTTGGACCTGCCGTCAACATCCAGCGCCTCCCGGTCGGTGGCCGTACCTACGAATATTTCAGTGAAGACCCCATCCTGGCTGCAGCGCTGGGCGTCCAGTATGTCAAAGGCGTCCAGGATGCCGGTACGGCTTCCTGCGTGAAGCATTTCGCCCTCAACAACCAGGAACTGAACCGCGGCAGCGTGAATGTGGTCATCGACGAGCGCACGATGCGCGAGATCTATCTCAAACCGTTCGAAGCCATCGTCCGGGAAGCCGGTGCCATGGCTGTCATGCCGGCCTACAACAAAGTCGGCGGCTTCTATTGCTCCGAAAATGAGCATCTCCTCAACGAAATCCTCCGCGGCGAATGGGGGTTCAAAGGCTTGACCGTCTCCGACTGGGGCGGCACGCACTCGACGATGGGTGCGGCCCTTCACGGCCTGGATGTCCAGATGACGGGAGACACCTACCTGGGACCGGCGCTCATCGACTCGGTCAAGGCAGGCAAAGTCCCGGAATCCGTCGTGGATGACAAAGTCCGTGAGATCCTCCGCGTACGCTATGCCATCGAAGCCATTCCCGCAGACAAGTGCAACCTGGAAACGGCCTCCACGAAAGAGAGCCGCAACGTTGCCTATGAAGTGGCGAAGCGGTCCATTGTCCTGCTTAAGAACAACGGCGGCATGCTTCCCATCTCGAAGGACGTGAAGAGAATCGCCGTCATCGGTCGCAACGCGACCGCCCGTACCCAATCGGGCGGTATGGGTGCCGGCGTGAAATCGCCCTACGAAATAACGCCGCTCCAAGGCCTCACCGAGGGTGCACCCGCTGGAGTGGAAATCACCTATGCACCTGCCTATAAAGACTACATGGGCATGTTCGCATTCTGGAGAGGTCCCGAATTCCTCAAGGAGCACCCGGAGATCGCCCAGGATATCAACGAAGCGGCTGATCCCGAGATGCTGGCCGAGGCCGTCAAGTTGGCGGCGGATGCAGACTTGGTCCTCTATTTCTTCGGTACCAACAAATCCATTGAAACCGAAGGATCCGACCGCGAAAACATCGATCTGCCGCTCGACCAGGAAGCCATTGCCGCAGCCCTCGCCGCAGTCAATCCGAACATCATCGGTATCATGATTTCCGGCGGTCCTTGCGACCTTTCCGGCATCGAAAAGAGCCTGCCCGTCATCGTCCAGGGATGGTGGAACGGGCTGGAAGGCGGCCATGCCCTGGCCGATGTCCTCTATGGCAAGATTGCGCCGTCCGGAAAACTCCCGTTCACTTTCCCCGTCAAACTGGCGGATTCCCCCGCTTATGCGCTGGACAATTATCCCCAGAAAGCGGACGTGGAAGGCGACCTGTTCGGCAATATGTACCGGCAGGACATCCAGGGACAACGGAGAAGAGGTCCGGTCCGGTATCCTGCTACTGCCTATTACTCCGAAGGTCCGCTTGTGGGATACCGTTGGTACGACACCAAGAATATTCCGGTGATGTATGCGTTTGGACATGGCCTGTCCTATGTAGACTTCGCCTACTCCGACATGAAGGCCGACAAGTCCCGCTACGGAAAGAACGACGTCATCAAGGTCCGCTTCAAGCTCCGGAACGAAGGCGCCATGCCTGCCGAAGAAGTAGCCCAACTCTATGTACGCCGGCTGGACGGCAGTGTCAGCTGGCCCGACAAGGAACTCAAAGCGTTCCGCCGGGTTGCCTTGGCGGCCGGCGAAACCCGGACCGTCACACTTGAGATTCCGGTCAGCGAACTCCGCTACTGGGACGAGCAGACGAATGACTGGGCCTTGGAAAGCGGCAGCCTCGAACTGCTCCTGGGCAGCGCATCCGATGACATCCGGCAAACCGTAAACGTAAAGATCTAGCCATGAGAAGAATCATCATTTTGCTATCCATCTTCTGTGCCTTTGCCTCATCCCTGGCAACGGCACAGGAGATGAATTCACTCCAGTTCCGTCGGCGCGTCCAATCGCCTGAACTCACCGCGGACAGCCTGACCTTCCGTTTCATCGCACCCAAAGCCCGCAAAGTCAGTGTTTCAGCCTCCTGGCTTGGCTACCGGCCCGACGCACTGCCCATGGCGCAGGGCGCCGATGGCATCTGGTCTGTCACCATCCCCAAACCAGCGCCGGAACTCTACACGTATACGTTCATCGTTGACGGCGTCTCCGTCCTGGATCCGGCCAACGTGTTCGTCCAGCGCGACGGCGCCCGTTACATGAACGCCGTACTGGTACCGGGCGGTTATGCCGACAACTATGCTGAATGCGCCAAGCCCGGCAATGTCGAACACGTGTGGTACTACTCAGCCGAAAACGGCATGACCCGCCGGATGTATGTCTATACACCCGCCGGCTTCGACCGCAACGACCGGAAAACCAAGTATCCCGTACTTTACCTCCTGCATGGAGGCGGCGGGGATGAAGACGCCTGGTCCACGCTCGGACGTACCTGCCAGATCCTGGACAACCTGATTGCCCAGGGGAAAGCCAAGCCCATGCTGGTTGTCATGCCCAACGGCAATCCCAACCAGTACGCTGCCCAGACCCTCGGCATTCCCGTCAAGACCGATGTGAAACAGTACGCCTCGGGCTTCGACAACTATTCGTCGCTGGTGGCTGACATCGTTCCCTACATCGAAAAGAATTACCCGGTCATCAAGAACCGGAAAGGAAGGGCCGTCGCCGGCCTTTCCATGGGCGGTGGCCAATCGTTCTTCATTGCCTTCCGCAATGTCGATCTGTTCGCCAACGTCGGCATCTTTTCCTCCGGACTCATCGGTTCGGCCGCCATCGGCGGCGCACCGTTCGATGCCGAACAGCATTTCCCGGGTTTCTACACGACCCCGGGCCGGTACAACCGCTTCGACGTGATCTATCTCTCCTGTGGAGAAGAGGATGGCCGGATTGACGGCATGCGCGATTTCAGGCAGAAGATGGAAACAGCCGGTTACAAGGGCATTGTCTGGGAACAGTATCCGGGCAACCACGAATGGAAAGTCTGGAGACGGAATCTCGCCTCCTTCGTACAGCTATTGTTCAAATAACAAAAGACAAGTGATATGAAAAAGCTCATCAGCTTTGCGCTCGGAATCCTGCTGGCCGCCTCGCTGCCTGCCCAGCAGGCTCTCAGCTTCAGGGCGCCCGTTGTCTCCCCGGAAATCAACGCCGACCACAGCGTGACTTTCCGCTACCGGAATCCGAAGGCCATGACGGTCAAGATCAGCGGTGACTTCCTCCCCGACAGGACCCTTGCCGACATGGTGGAAGGCAAGGACGGTGTCTGGGAATATACGACTGGTCCGCTGGAGGGGGAACTCTACCTTTACAACTTCATCGTGGACGGGGAACGCCGCAACGATCCCTCCAACATGTACCAGAACCGCGACATCGCCACCTGGACCAACTTCTTCACCCTGAGTACCCGTCAGGGGGACAAGGGATGGTATTACGAAACACATGCGGTACCCCACGGCTCCCTTTTGAAAATGTGGTACCACAGCAATACCCTTGATGCCGACCGCCGGCTTACGGTCTATACGCCGCCGGGATATGAGAAGAGCAAGGAGAAATACCCGGTCCTTTACCTGCTCCACGGCTCCGGGGGTGACGAAGACGCGTGGGCGGACCTGGGCCGGACCGTCCAGATCCTCGACAACCTGATCGCAGAAGGGAAAGCCAAACCCATGATCGTCGTCATGCCCAACGGGGTTTACTACAACCAGGCTGCCCCGGGCTATGCCGTCAATATGTTCCAGCCGACGATGTTCAATTCCCGTTCGGATTCGACCGTCGAGATTGAACAGAGCTTCCCGGATGTCATTGCCTTTGTAGAATCGACTTTCCGGGTCGCCAAAGGACAGAAGAACCGTGCAGTCGCGGGCCTGTCCATGGGTGCGCGGCAATCCTGTGCCATCTCCCGGGCACATCCCGGAACCTTCAGCTACATCGGCATGTTCTCGGGCGCCGTTTTGGCTGACACCCCGGAAGCTGAGGCCGCCCTTGCCCGGCAAATGGCGCCGAAAGTCGCCCCCACCCTTTACTGGATCGGGGTTGGCAGCGCCGATGGCGTCAAAGCCAATGCCGTGAAACTCAGAGATTATTGTAAAGCCAAAGGCTATCCGGTGGAATACTACGAATCGGATGGCGGCCATACCTGGCGCAACTGGCGCGTTTACCTGACGCTGTTCGCTCAAAAAATCTTCCAATAATGAAAAGAATCCTGACCCTCGCAGCAGCCCTGCTCCTGCTGGCTGCCTGCAACGACCGCTACCCTTCGCACAGTGTGATTGTCAACAGCAAGGATGCGCTGGTAAAAACAACCTACGGCACGCTCTGCGGCTACATCGAAGACGGCATCTACACGTTCAAAGGAGTCCGCTACGCAAAAGCCGACCGTTTCATGCCGCCGGAGGATCCGGATCCGTGGGAAGGCGTCAAGACGGCTCTCTATTATGGAAAGCAATGCCATCAGGCACCGCGCGTCACCTGGGAAGACGACTATGAAGCCTTCCTGTACCAATGGGATGACGGCGTCCAGTCGGATGACTGCCAGTTCTTGAATGTCTGGACCAAAGGCATAAACGACGGGAAGAAACGCCCGGTCATGGTCTGGCTGCACGGTGGCGGCTATGCCATGGGCGCGAGCAGTGAACTCCCGTTCTATGACGGGACCAACCTCGCCAAGAAAGATGTCGTCCTGGTGAGTATCAATCACCGGCTCAATTTCCTGGGCTATTTCGATCTCTCGGATTTCGGTGAAAAATACAAATATTCCGGCGTGGCGGGCGTCATGGACATGGTCAAGGCGCTTGAATGGGTTCACAAGAATATCGCCGCCTTCGGCGGAGACCCTGACAACGTGACTATCTTCGGCCAGTCGGGCGGCGGCGGAAAAGTCAACATCCTGCTGGGTACGCCTTCCGCCAAGGGGCTCTTCCACCGGGGCATCATCGAAAGCGGTTCGATGACGCGCCTGATGGAGCAGCAGACGAGCAAGGACATGGCGCGCCTGGCTGTCAAGAACCTCGGCCTCAACGAGAAGACCATCGACAAGATCCAGACGATCCCGTATTCGGAGTTGCTGGCAGCCGCCTCGGAGGCTGTCATCTCCTGCTTCCCCGAGAATTTCTTCTACCGGGTCTATGGCTGCGGCATGTGGTGCCAGCCCGTGGTTGACGGTGAAATCATCCCTTATCAGCTGAATGACCCGCGTGTGGCGGACATCTCCAAAGGCCTGCCCACCATCATCGGCTGCAACTACGCAGAAGGCGGGATGATGAACGGCGTCTATGCCAATGCGGATATGCGGTACGTAATGGGCGATACCCCGCAGTATCTCTACATTTTCGCCAAGCCTTCCCCGCACATGGACGGCACGTTCGCCACCAACCACTGCACGGAAATGCCCTACGTCTTCAACAACATCTGGCTGGGTCGCTTCATGGTTGGCTGTGACAAATCCGCTTACAAACTGGCGGACTTCATGAGCGACGTGTGGGTGTCCTTCGCGAAGAACGGCGTTCCGGACGTGAAAGGATTCAAGTGGGAAATGTACAATCCGGACACCAAGCCCGTGGTGGTCTTCAACGACAAAACCATGACTGTCCACGCCGGCGATCCGTTCTTCGACGAGATGAAAGCCTACAAGCGTGACGTGTGGGTTTACCGCCAACATTAGGAATTTTGGTGTAATTTTTGTATCTTTGTCTTCGTTGAACAAAAACTGACAATTATGAAAAAAATTCTTTGTTCTATTTTGCTGCTCGCAAGCATGACCGCCCTGGTCTGCGCTTGCGGCGAACTCGACGGGGATGAAGACGAACCCGGATCCATCTACGGATACTGGAAACTGGACAAATTGACCATTGAGGCTTCTGCCTCCGTCATCGGGAACGGAAGCCTGAATACATCTGTCATCGACTTCACCAGCACCCCGTGCTACCTGCATTTGGCTGAGGACATGATGGCCTCAGGCCGGATGGGCCTCGACGTGGAATTATCCGGATACTCCTATGATTCCAACAAGAACGCCATCCGCTTCAACCGGTCGATTTCCGTCTCGAATGACGGCAAGGCCATGGTACTGGTCGGTGCCTATGAGATCACGGAGCTGACGCCCACCACGCTGGTGCTTCGCCAGCCGGATTTCAACATTGATGTCCCTGGGCTTTTCTCCTCCCACCAGACAGCGATTTACGCTTTCCATCGGGTTCCCAACGACAAGTAACGATTACCCGAACCTGAAAGAAAATGCCGCGTCGGTCTGACGCGGCATTTTTGTCAAGGATTCGTCCGTCGGGTCACCTGATGGGTCTTCAGGTCGAAGCGTTGCCCTTTTCGGAGGAAGATGAATTGTTCCAATTCCTTGCAGTGGACAGCGACATAGGATTTGCCCAGCACGGTCAATTCGTCACCCCGCACTTCGATGGCCGTCGATTCGTCCAGGCCGAAACCGATAAACTCCGGTGCCGCCGCGACAAAAGCGGCCAGGTCGTGCTGGCGGTTGCGCGTGAGGATATGCTGGTCGATGACCGTGAGTTTCATGAAACCAAGCCCCTGGGTGTGATCGCCGATCAAAATGTTCGGGCCGCGGGTGTCACCCCGCCAGAGGAAGGAACCTTGGATACTGGCACCTGCCGATGAGCCGGCAATCACGCCGCCGCGCTCCAGCAGCCGGAACATTTCCCGGTGCGCCTTCGTATTCAGATACACTTCCGCAATCCGCCACTGGCGGCCGCCGGTGAAATAGATCCCCGTCGCCTTCTTGAGCGGCTCGATCAGTTTATCATCATTGGCTTCGTCGATAGTCGTCAGATGCATCCGGGAGACCCGTTTGGCCCCGATGCGGGCCGAGAGGGTGTCGAGCGTCCGCTGCCAGCTGGTATCGCCTGCTTCGGAAGCATTGGTAATCACAACGATACGAGCATCTTTCCCGCCCGCACGTTCCACGAAGGCATTCCACAACTCAGGCGTCATGGCACCCCCGCCGATGACGAGGAGGGTGCCTGACTGCGGACCATGACGGGTCACGGAGAGATCGACGGCCGTCGGATTTTGCGCCAGCGCAATCGTGGCCACCAGCACAAAACACAGAAGCAAGAGCTTTTTCATCGGAAGTTTATTTCAAACCCCGGTTCTCGAGCAGGCCGTCCACCTGCGGCTGGCGGCCGCGGAAGTTCTGGTACATCACCATGCCCTTGTCAATGCCGCCCGGCGTGAGGACATACTTCCGGAAACGCTGCGCAACATCTTGATTGAAGATGTCACCCGTCTCCTTGAAAGCCTGGAAGGCGTCGCAATCGAGCACTTCAGCCCAAATGTAGCTATAGTAGCCGGCACTGTAGCCGCCGCCGATGGAGTGGCTGAAGTTCGTCACGCTGTAGCGCGGGAGGATCTGCTTGGGAATGCCGCGCTCGGCGAGCTTCTTGGCCTGGAATTCCATCACGTTCAGGTTGGCCGGAATGGAAGTCAGCACATGCAGGTCCATATCCACATAAGAAGCCGCCAGGTATTCGACCGTGGCGAAGCCCTGGCCATACTTGCCGCTGGCTTCGATCTTGTCGATGAGTTCCTGCGGGATCACTTCACCCGTCTTGTAGTGCTTCGCATAGACGCGCAGTACCTCGGGCTCGAAGGCCCAGTGCTCGTTGATCTGGGAAGGAAGCTCCACGAAGTCACGCTCGGTGCCGGAGACACCGCCGTAGTGCACGTTGCGGAAGAAGGAGTGGAGGGCATGGCCGAATTCATGGAACATCGTCTCCACATTGTCAAGCGTCTGGAGGGCCGGCTTGTCGCCGGAAGGCAGGGTCATGTTGCAGACATTGGTCACGATGGGCTGCACGCGCTGGGCCCCGTCGTAAGTCTGGCCGCGGAAGCCGCCGCACCAGGCACCGGCACCCTTACCGTCACGCGGGAAATAGTCGCTGTAGAAGATGGCGATGACATTGCCGTCGCGGTCGATTACGTCCCAGGACTTAGCGGTCGGCTCGTATTGCGGATAGTCTTCGGTACGCTCGTTGAATGAGAGGCCGTAGAGTTTGTTGGCCACGTAGAAGATGCCCTGCTGGACATTGTTGATCTCGAGGTATTCGGACACCAAGGCTTCGTCGATGTCGAACTTGGCTTTCTTGGCCTTGTCGAGATAGTACATGTAGTCCCACGGCTGCGGTTCTCCCTTCACCTTGTCTTTCTTCATCATCGCCTTGATGTCGGCGATTTCCTCGTTGGCCTTCTTCACGGCCGGCGCCCAGATCTGGTCGAGGAGCGCATACACGTTGGCAGCGTTTTCGGCCATCCGGTCCTTGAGCGACATGGCGGCATAATCCGTGTAGCCCATGATGTTGGCGCGTTTCAGGCGGAGTTCGATGATGCGGGCGGAGATGGCCTTGTTGTCATACTCGTCGTTGTGGTTGCAACGGTTGTTGTACATCTCGTACACCTGTTTGCGCAGGTTGCGGTTCTTGCAGTACTGCAGCACGGGATTGCAGCTGGGGCGCTGCATATTGAAGCTGTACTTGCCTTTCTGGCCGATGCGCTCGGCGAGGGCGGCGGCGCGGTCGATGTTGTCCTGCGGCAGGCCTTCGAGGTCTTTCACGTTGTCAACCGTCACATAGGTATTGTTGGTGTCGTGCATCAGGTTCTGGCTGAACTGGAGCTGCAGTTTGGAGAGTTCGAGGTTGATGGCCTTGATCTCGTTCTGCTTGGCCTCGTCGAGAAGGGCTCCGCTGTTGACATAGCCGTCATAGGTCTTCTGGAGCAGGCGCTTCTGCTCTTTGTTCAGGTTGTATTTCTCCTGATGGTCATATACATATTTGACTTTCTCGAAGAGTTTCTTGTTCATCCGTATCTCGTTGCTGTGGGCCGAGGTCAGCGGGTTCATCTCGCGGGCGAAAGCCTGGAGTTCGGGCGTGGAGCTGGCGCTGTTGAGCGAACTCCACACGGAGCTGGTCTTGGAAAGCAGTTTGCCGCTTTTGTCGAGCGCTACGATTACGTTTTCGAAGGTTGGCTCGTCGGGGCAGTCCACGATTGCCTGGATCTCCTTCTTGTTCTCTTCCATGCCTTTGAGCATGCCTTCGCGGTAGTTGTCGATGGTCAGGATCTCGAAGGGCGGGATCTCATACGGCGTTTTGTAGCGTTTCTGCAGAATCGGGTTGTTCTGCGCATCGGCCGGGCTCCATACAACCAGGGCGAGCGCTGCGATAAGCATCAGTTTTTTCATATAACGGAATTGTTGGTTTATGATCATTCGTCATTCCCGGTTGCCGGGAATCCAGTTTACAAATATAACAAGAAGAATCGGTTTTTCCGATGCCGGTACCACATTTGGCGGATAATTGCTATTTTTGTACGGTTATGACACTCGAACAACAGATCCAGGAAGACATCAAGGCCGCGATGAAGGCCCACGATGCCGTAGCGATGGCCGCCGTACGGGCCGTCAAGAATGAAATCCTCCTCTTCAAGACCGCAGAAGGCGGCTCCAAGGATGTCACCGACGCCGACGTCCTGAAGATGATCCAGAAACTCATCAAACAACGCAGGGAAACGGCGCAAGTCTACGTGGACAACGGCCGTCAAGAGTTGGCGGACAACGAATTGGCGGAAGCCGCCGTGATGGAACGTTATCTGCCGAAGCAACTCTCGCCCGAAGAACTGGAAGCCCGTGTGAAGGAGATCGTCGCTGAAGTCGGCGCCACCTCCATCCGCGACATGGGCAAAGTGATGGGCATCGCCTCGAAACGCCTCGCCGGCGTCGCCGACGGCCGCGCCATCTCCGCCGCTGTCAAGGCTCTGCTTTCGTAAGATCGCCACAAAATTGCCACAGAATGAAGATTCAGCCCTTCAGACGCATTCTGTGGCCTGATGCATCATGAAACAGTTTTTATCCGCCGTTTCTATTACGCTGTTTGTCCTGTTTGCAGCCGGCTGCCGCAACGACTCTGCCGAACAGCTCGCCGAGGCCCGCCATGCAGCGCAGGTCGAAGCGCTCATGCAGCAGCTTTCCATCCGTGAGAAAGTGGCCCAGCTATTCGTCATGGAAATCAGCCGCGAGCCCTCGGAAGAGACGATGGCCCGGCAGGACTCGCTCATCCGCGACTACGGTGTGGGCGGTGCCATCATCATGCGCGGTCCCATCGCCCCGTTCATCGAACGGATGAACCAACTGCAGGGTATGGCCCGGCTTCCGCTGCTCGTGGCAACCGATGCCGAATGGGGCGCCGCCATGCGTTTCGCCGAGTATCTCCCCTATCCGCGCCAGCGTCTCCTCGGCCGGCTAGAAGGACGGCGGGGCCAGAAACTCATTTACGAAATGGGGCGCAACGTAGGCCGCGAACTCCGCGACCTCAACATCTACGTCAACTATGCGCCCGTAGCCGATGCTTGCCCGGATCCCTACGACCCGTCTGACGGACAGCGCTCTTTCGGCAGCGATCCAGCGATGGTAGGGGCCTATGCCGCCGCCTATATGCAAGGTATGCAGGACGAAGGCATCTTCGCCTGCGGCAAGCATTACCCCGGTCACGGCGCCACCAAGGTGGATTCCCACTTCGAAATGCCGGTCGTCCTGTATGACCGGGCCCGGCTCGACAGCATAGAACTTGCTCCTTTCCAGCGGCTGATTGATGAGGGCATAGCCATGATCATGGTAGCCCACATGAGCATCCCGGCCATCGACTCGACCGGCGTCCCGATGTCCATCTCCGCTCCTTGTATGAAAGGACTGCTGCGGGAAGAACAAGGTTTCCGCGGTTTGGTCATCACCGACGCCGTCGGCATGCAGGGCGTCGCCGCCGGCCGCACCCCGTTCGAAGTGAACCTTGCCGTTTACCGGGCCGGTTCCGACATGGTCCTGATGCCCGATGACGAGATGCGCTCGATCGATGCCATCGCTGACTCCGTGGCCTGCGGCGCCTGGCCGCTGGAAGAACTCGATGCCAAAGTCCGGAAGGTCTTGGAAATGAAAGCCCGCGCCGGCTTCTTCGACGAAGACTATTCCCCCCTTGTCCACGACCTAGACCGCAAGATTGCCAAAGCCCGCAAGCGCGACTCCCTGCTCCAGGTCCGCATCGACCGTGCCTTGGCCCGCTCCCACCATCCCGAAATCACCCCTCTCTACGGCGACCGTACGCTGGTGCTGGACAAGGGAGAAAAGAGAAAAGACAAGCCGCGGCAAAAGTAAAAAACTATTTCCGGACCTTCTGTCCGATGAGGAACAGGACAGCGGCGACCGCCATGCCGTTGATGGCCGGGAAGCCCCATTTCACGAGATTGGCGACCACGGCGCCCAGGATGACGCCAACGACGGCCCACCAGTTCACTTTCCTTTCCGGAACGGTGTTCTCGGCGTAGGCTTTGCGATTTGTGAAATAATGGAGGATCAAGATGATGCCGACGGGCGGCAGTGTGCAGTTGAGGACGTTGAGCCAATCGCAGAAGTTCCAGTAGAGCCAGACAGCCGCCACGGTGCCGATGATGCCGGAGATGATAACCATCGTCTTCTTTGTCAGGCCGGTGATGTTGCTCAGACCCAGACCGCCCGAATAGAGGGCGTTGTCATTGGTCGTCCAGATGTTCAGGCCAAGCACCAGCAAAGCGAAGTAGAAGAGATTGAGGTTGATCATCACGTCGAAGATGTCGTTGCCGCCGGCGTAGATGCTGGAAACGGCACCGAAGAGGAACATCAGCGAGTTGCCGATGAAGAAAGCGATGACCGTCGTCCAAAGGCCGACCCGAGCATTCTTGGCGAAGCGCGTAAAGTTCGGTGTCGCGGTACCGCCGGAGACGAAACTGCCCACGACGAGGCCGGCGCCTGCGATGATGCCGAGATCTTTCGCCCCTTGCGAGAACTGCTCGATGAGGCTCTTGTCACCCTGGCGGACTGCCATGATCATGGCCACGGTGCCCAGGATGGCGACCAGCGGAACGGCGATATAACTGATGATGGTCAAGCTCTTGATGCCGAAATAGGCACTTGCGGTCATCAGGATGCCGGCGATGACCACCAGCAGATAGCCCTGCCAGGGCATATGGTCGGGCGTCACTTCGAGTCCGAGGATCTGCTTGGCTACCGGGATGGCAAACATCGCCAGGCCCACACCGAACCAGCCGATCTGCGTGAAACTGATCATGGCGCTGGGGAGCCAGCTGCCCTTGGTGCCGAAGCTGCGCCGGGCGAGCATGTCGAGCGAGAGGCCGCTCTCCGCACCGATGTAGCCCAATGCGCCGGTATAGGCAGCCAGGATCAAGCCGCCCAGGAGGAGAGCCCAGACGAAGCCCCACCAGTCGAGACCGGCGGCTAGCTGCTGTCCGACCCACATGCTGGCTGAGAAGAAGGTGAAGCCGAGCATCACCATGAACATACTCAGGTTCGATTTCCGTCCGGCACGGTCCACCGCGCGGTCGGTGTAGTCAACATCAGTCCTTTTCATATTGCTGTTTCAGATTATTGATCGATGCGATGCGGCGGATGGCCAGGGCGCGCAGGTCAATCGGCCGGTCGAACAGCGCCTGTTCGTCAGCCCAAAGGGCTCCGAGATCCTTGATTCCACGCAAATGCGTGATATCCAGCCAGTCTTCGAATTCCACCGGGCCGGCATAGCCCAGTTTCTCTTCCACCAGGGCGCGAGTGTCGATACGGTCAGCCCGGTCCCGGATGCCTTCCCAGTATTCCAACACTTCTTCAAAATGGACCGGAAGCTGGTAGCGCCGCGCGCCGCCGTCGTAGATGATGCACTTCTCCAGCAGCGCATCGGGCCGGTCGAGGATGTAGCGCCGGAATTCAGGTGTGACCACGCCGCCCTTCCAGCCGAAGTCGATATCCGGATGATTGATGCCGCTCACCCCTTTGTCCTCATAGACGGTGAAAGCACCTTCGAAGAAAAAGCAGTCAATGCCCTCGAAGCCGGCGAAAATAGCATGGAGCTTCGTGGAGAGTTCCTCCATGAGTCGGAAGGCACGCGTCCCGCCAATCGTAAAGAACAGGATCCGGCGGATGCTGCCGCCCGTCTGCAGGAACTTCCGCATCAGGTGTTCGAAGCAATAGCGGAACGTGTCGCCCGTGGCCAGGATGTCACCGACCGCGAGCACGCGGCCGCGAGTGGGGTGGATCTTGTCGTATTTGATCTCCAGTCCCTTGATCACATGGTTCTCTGCCACGCGTTCACTGGACACGAAATGCATGTCCCGCACACGGATTCCGCAGCGGAATGCAGCCTCTTCCAGTGGGTAGTTGAGCCCGCCGCGCAGGATGGTGAAAATATCGAGATCGCCGCCCAGTCCGTTGTCGGTCAAGTAACGGAGGGCGGCGACAGTTTCATCGAGGAGAGCGGTGTAGCAGGGATAGCCGACAATCTCGGGAGAAGCGAGCAACTGGCGGCTTCCCGGTCCGCTCAGCAAATAGTATCTGTTGCGCAATTGTCTGTTCTGCAGCGCGTAGAGGCTCGTGCCTCCCGGCAGGCCCGCAAAACGCAAGCTTGTGCCATCTAAATCTGTAATCATTGAAATCCCGATTAGATTGAACCGGGATACAAAGTTACACTTTTTTCGCCGCCGCCCAAACGGTTTTTGGAATAAAATATGCAGTTTTGCCTCGCTGAACTAGTAAAGCGTACAAGTATGAAGAGATCGATTATTATGGTAGCCGCGCTGTTGCTGTCAGTCATGGCTTTGGCCCAGACGCCCAAGGAGATTGTATCACGGATGGAAGAGGCTATGGAGAAACATGAAAAAGAAGGCCTCGTCATGACGATGGACATCAAAATCCCTATCCTTGGAACCATGTCGACCAAAACTTACGTGCTGGGAGACAAATACAAAAGTGAAGGTGGCATGATGGGCGTCAAGATCGTCACCTGGTCCGATGGCACGACGACCTGGACGTATGACGGTAAGAAGGATGAGATCACCATCGAAGACACGGCTCATGCCAAGCCCGACGAAAACAAAGGCGATACGGAAATGTTCACCGGCGTTGCTGATGGATACGATGTCAGCCTCAAGAAGGAAACGGACGACGCCTGGTACCTCCTGTGCAAGAAATCCAAGGACAACACGGAGAAAGACGATCCCAAGACGATGGACCTGGTCGTCGCCAAGGGCACGTACTATCCGGTGAGCATTTCCGCCAAGGTCTCCGGCGTCTCGGTGAAGATCTACGACGTCTCTTTCGGCGTCTCAGACAAACAGGTGACTTTCAACAAAGCCGACTATCCCCGCGCAACCATCGTCGACAAACGGAGCAGCAAATAGCTGAATGTTAATACTGGGGCGCTGCCCCACCCGAGCCGTAGGCGAGAGCACGACCTACGGGAGTAAACCCCGCCGCTACGGCCTGCTATCCCACAAGGCCTCGCAACGGCCTTCGCTAGCGCCTGATGGCGCTAAGCGCAGCGGAGAAGGGTATATGCTTGGAAAACCTTAGCCACCCTCGGCTATTAGAGGGAGGGGCCCGCCGCGGAGCGGTGGGAGGGGTCGCGCGAGCGCGACGGTTTTCCAAACATATACCCTTCGCAGCGGAGCGACCGATGAAAACGGACGAGATGCCCGGCGAGCCGGGCATAAAGAGTTTTCGGGCGGGAATACTTTTGCCGCGACAGGACTGGTGGATGCGTTTCGGTCCTGTCGCGGCACGTTTTAGAGCGATTGGTCCGTTTTTCCTGCCGCGACAGGATTCCAGAACGTGTGAGAGTCCTGTCGCGGCACGAATCAAGCCGGGCAGGCGTTCCAGACGAAGACTCAAGGCTGGGCAAGAAAAAAGAGGGTGGCCGCGATGGTCACCCTCTTTCCGTTCTCAACGAAAGATCCTACCAGGCCAGGGCGCTGGCGCCGAGGATGGCGGCGTCGGAGTCCTTGAGCGAGGAGTAGAGGATCTTGATGCGGCCACGCCAGATCTGGAGCTGGTTTTCCTCCATGGCGGCGACCATGTGCTCGTGGAAGTACTTCTTGGCCTTGGCCAGACCGCCGAAGAGGACGATGGCCTCGGGCGCGCTGAACTTTACGAAGTCGGCCAGGGAGCGGCCGAGAATCTCACCCGTATATTTGAAAATCTCAAGTGCGATCTCGTCGCCTTGTTCAGCGGCATCGTACACATCCTTCGAAGAAATCTTCTCGGGGTCCATGCTGCGCAGCGGGCTGGGCTTGTCGGGGCTGGCGAACAGAAGTTTCTGTGCCGTGCGGCGGACACCCATGGCGCTGCAATAAGTCTCGAGGCAGCCCTTGAGGCCGCAGTTGCACTGGCGGCCGTCGCGGATAGCGATGGTATGGCCCAGCTCACCGGCAAAACCGTCGTGGCCATAGACCACTTCCCCGTTGACGACGATGCCGCTGCCGACACCCGTACCAAGCGTGATCATGATGAAATTCTTCATGCCGCGGGCCACGCCGTAAGCCATTTCACCCATGGCAGCGGCATTGGCGTCGTTGGTGACCGTCACCGGCAGGCCGGTGAAACTCTTGACGAGCGCGGCCAAGTCAATGACCGTCGGTTTGCCTTCGTTGTCGTAGCTCCATTTGAGGTTCGGGGCATATTCCACCGTACCTTTGTAGTAATTGCCGTTCGGGGCGCCGATGCCGATGCCCTTGACCTTGCCGACTTCCGCCGTATCGGCGATCAAGCCTTTGATGGCCTTGGTCAATTCGTTGATATAGTCGATGAGCTCTTCCTGCAGCGAAGAGATGACAGTCTGGGCGATAATCTCGCCTTCTGCATTGACGACGCCGAGTTTGGTGCTCTGCCCACCGACGTCGATACCCATTACAAGATCCTTTGCCATACTATTCGACCGGGATGTCCTTGTTTACATTCTTGTAGCCGGAGACGGCATAGAATACGAGGTAGGCAAGGCAGGCCACTAGCAGCCAGTAGCTCTGGATGGAACCGACCTTGTCGGCAATGGCGTTCTGGAGGAACGGGATGATACCGCCACCGCAGACCAGTGTCATGAAGATACCGGAAGCTGCGGCCGTATACTTGCCGAGGCCCTCGGCCGAGAGGTTGAAGATCGCACCCCACATGACGGATGTGCAGAGACCGCAGATGGTCAGGAAGGCCAGGCTCCACGGAACGGTGTACTTGCCAAGCGTGATCGTCGAGGTCTGCGGGATGAACATCGCCAGCAGGATGAAGAGGATGGCAGCCGAAGCCGTGTAGAGCAGCATCTTCTTGCTGGAGACCTTGCCGCCGACGGAAGCGCCGATCAGACGGCCGATGAGCATGCAGAACCAGTAGGCGCCGATGAAGGTGCCGGCGATGGCCGGACCTACGGAAGGCAGGCCGGAGAAATAGATGTTCGCCGTATTCGGAATACCCACCTCAATACCTACATAGAAGAAGATGGCGATGGCGCCGAGCACGAAGTGACGGAAACTCAGCGGGCTGTGCTTGTCCTTCTGGCCCTTGCCGGAAAGACGGGCAGCCTTCTCTTCAGGTGTCTCCATGTGCGGCTCGGGGATGCGGGTCAGCATGATCACCACGAAAGCGATGGCGAAGATCACCATGGCGATGATCATCACAGGTGCGGCCTTGGCCACGGTGGCATCCTGGATGGAGCCGCCGACGAGCCAGCCCACGAGAATCGGCGCGATGGTGCCGCCGATGGAATTGCAGGAACCGCCCCACTGGATGAGCTGGTTGCCCCGGTTGCCGCCGCCGCCGAGCGTGTTGAGCATCGGGTTGACGACGATGTTGAGCATACACATCGAGAAGCCGGCGATGAAGGCGCCGAGCACATAGACGAAGAAACTCTCGGCATAGCCGGAGAGGAACTGGATGCCGACGCCGATGAAGCCGACGATCACGGCTGCCAGCGCGGTGAACTTATAGCCCTTGCGGCGGAGAATGATACCTGCAGGGATACCCATACAGGCGTAAGCAATGAAGTTGGCGAGCGTGCCAAGCTGGCTGAGAGCCTTGCTGGCGCCGAACTGGTTCGTCACGACCACGCCCATCGATCCGGCCAGGTTCGTCACGAAAGCGATCATGAAGAACAGGGCGAACATCACGATGATGGCCGGCGTGAAATTCTGCTGTTTGGTAGAAGTCGTTGCCATGGTCATGCCGGATTAACGGGTTCCTCCGAGAACTTTGCCGAGAATGCCGCCGAGCAGGCCGCCGCCGGTCTTGGTCGCAGCCGCCTTGCCGCCGCCCTTGAGGGTGAGCAGGATGTCGGCAAAGTCCACATCGCCGTCACCGTCCTGGTCTTTCAGGATGCCGGAGAGTTTGCCCATGATGGTCGGAATGATGCCCGAGAGGGCGCCGCCCAGGGCACTGCCCAGATTGAGTTTTTTCAGGATGTTGTTGCTGAACAGGTTGCCGGCCAGCGCGGTGATGGGGCTCGCAGCCGCCGAGGTCTTGCCGGTCAGCAGCGATTTGACCATGTCCACGCCACCGGGTTTGGCCACCGTCTGGGTGAGGCTGCCAAAAATGGAGTCGGTCAGCCCATTAAGAACTGTGTTCTTGGATTCCGCGGGAATCTGCACGTTGGCCGTCTGGGCCGTGACCTGCGATTTGATGAGGTCGAGAATGGATAATGCCATAACAGTTACTTTATATTTGGTTGATTATTTCCACGATTGAGGCTACTAAGTTAGGAAAAAATCTTCAAAAAATGACTATCTTTGTAGATTGAATGAAAAAATGAAAAAAAGAGAATAATCCTTCATGGCAACACTCACCGGACACATATCCCAGATCATCGGCCCCGTGGTCGATGTGCATTTCAACCTGACGGAAGACCAGCAGTCCAGGCTCCCGTCCATCCATGAGGCCCTGCACGTAACCCGGAAGGATGGCACCACGCTTACCATCGAGGTCCAGCAGCATATCGGCGAAGACACGGTCCGCACCGTCGCCATGGACTCGACCGACGGCCTCCGTCGCGGCATGGAAGTCCGCTGCACCGACACGACCATCACGATGCCGGTCGGAGCCCAGATCCGCGGCCGGGTGATGAACGTGGTCGGCGGCACCATCGACGGCATGGCCGAACTGGACCGCCAGGGCGCCCTCCCCATTCACCGGGAACCGCCCAAGTTCGAAGACCTGACCACTTCGCAGGAAGTCCTCTTCACCGGCATCAAGGTCATCGACCTGCTGGAGCCTTACCTCAAAGGCGGCAAGATCGGCCTCTTCGGCGGCGCCGGCGTGGGCAAGACCGTGCTCATCAAGGAACTCATCAACAACATCGCCAAGAAGCACAACGGCTTCTCGGTGTTCGCCGGCGTCGGCGAGCGTACCCGCGAAGGCAACGACCTGCTGCGTGAGATGATCGAATCGGGTGTCATCCGCTATGGAAAGGATTTCGAGAAAAGCATGGAAGAAGGCCACTGGGACCTCTCCCAGGTAGATACCGAGGAATTGAAGAAATCGCAGGTGGCGATGGTATTCGGCCAGATGAACGAACCGCCGGGAGCCCGCTCTTCGGTCGCACTTTCGGGCCTCACCCTCGCCGAATCGTTCCGTGACAGCGGCAATCCAGACGACCCGAAGGATATCCTGCTGTTCATCGACAATATCTTCCGTTTCACCCAAGCCGGTTCGGAAGTCTCCGCCCTGCTGGGCCGAATGCCGTCGGCCGTGGGTTACCAGCCTACCCTGGCCACGGAAATGGGCCGTATGCAGGAACGCATCACTTCCACCAAAAACGGCTCCATCACCTCGGTGCAGGCCGTCTATGTGCCGGCTGACGACTTGACGGACCCGGCTCCGGCCACCACCTTCTCACACCTCGACGCCACCACCGTGCTCAGCCGCAAGATTGCCGAGCTGGGCATCTATCCCGCCGTGGATCCGCTCGACTCCACGTCCCGCATCCTCGACCCGAACATCGTGGGGGAAGCCCACTACCAGACCGCCCAGCGTGTAAAGCAGGTCCTCCAGCGCAACAAAGAACTGCAGGACATCATCAACATCCTGGGCATGGACGAACTGTCTGACGAGGACAAACTCACCGTCAACCGCGCACGCCGCATCCAGCGTTTCCTCTCGCAACCGTTCCACGTGGCCGAGCAGTTCACGGGCGTGCCGGGCGTCATGGTCTCGATCGAAGACACCATCAAAGGGTTCAACATGATTATGGACGGCGAAGTGGACCACCTCCCGGAACAGGCGTTCCTCAATGTGGGTACCATCGAAGAAGCCATCGCCAAAGGCGAGAAACTGCTTGCCCAGGCCGGTAAATAGATTTTCGGATGCTCACGCTCAGAATCATATCTCCCGAGAAAGAAGTCCTCTCAGCGCAAGTGGACCTGGTCGAGCTTCCGGGCTCGATGGGCCGCTTTGAAGTGCTCAAGGACCATGCGCCGCTGATCTCCTCGCTCGATGCGGGCCTGATCCGCTATGTCGCCGGCTCGGAAAGTCGCGAAATCCCCTGCGCGGGCGGATTCGTGGAGGTCCGGTCAAATGTGATTACGGTATGCATCGGATAAGAAGAAGATATACCTGGATCCTTGCCTTGCTGCTGGTGCTTCTGCCGGCAGCGGCTTCGGCCAACGAGGCGCACGGTGCCTCCGCGCCGGGCGAGCTCGACATGAAGAGCTACATCTTCGGCCATATCGGCGACGCCTACGACTGGCATATCACCACGATCCACGGCAAACACATTTCCATCCCCCTGCCCTGCATCGTCTTTGACGGCGGCCCGCATGTGTTCATGTCGAACCGCATGGAGGAGCACGGCTACACGCTGAATGAAAACGGCAAGCTCGTCAACGCGACTACCGGAAAACGGCCGCTGGACATCTCCATCACGAAGAATGTGTGCAGCCTGCTGCTCAGTTCCATCCTGCTGGTGGTCCTGATCCTGCTGACTTCCCGATGGTACCGGCGGCACGATGCCTTGAAAGAAGCACCCCGCGGCCTGCCCGGCCTGATGGAAATGCTCATCACGATGGTTACCGACGACATCATCAAGGAAGGTGTCGGCAAGGACTGGGAAAAATATGCCCCCTACCTGCTGACCGCCTTCTTCTTCATCTTCCTCAACAACCTGCTGGGCATCGTGCCTTTCTTCCCGGGCGGGGCCAATCTCACGGGCAACATTGCCGTGACCCTGTTCCTGGCCGTCTGCACGTTCCTGGCCGTCAACCTTTTCGGCAACAAACACTATTACAAGGATATCTTCTGGCCGGAAGTACCGGCCTGGCTTAAGGTGCCGCTGCCGCTGATGCCGCTCATCGAGATCATCGGCATGTTCACCAAGCCCTTCTCGCTGATGGTGCGGCTCTTCGCCAATATCCTGGCCGGCCACATCATGCTGCTGGGCGTCATGGCCGTCATCTTCCTGACCGCCAAGCTGGGACCCGCGCTCAACGGTTCGATGACCGTCATCGCGGTCATCTTCGGTGTCTTCATGGATATCCTCGAACTGCTGGTGGCCTTCATCCAGGCCTACGTCTTCACGATGCTTTCCAGCGTCTTCATCGGCCTGTCGCGCCAGCAACCTGAACACGAAACCAAACAAATAGAAACAACTCAATAAACCAAAACCTATGTTAGCTATCATTTTACAGGCCGTCGCAGGTGCGGCATTCGGTAAATTCGGCGCCGCCATCGGCGCAGGCATCGCAGCCATCGCAGCCGCCATCGGCATCGGCAAAATCGGTAAATCCGCGCTGGAGAGTTCCGCCCGTCAGCCCGAAGCGGCCAGCGGCATGCGTACCACCGCCATCATCATCGCCGCCCTCATCGAGGGTGCCTGCCTTTTCGCCATCCTCGTCTGCCTGCTCGGCATCATCGGCTAGTCTATGTCCCTCATCACACCCGACTTCGGACTCCTCTTCTGGATGACGCTGGTCTTCGCCATCGTGTTCTTCATTCTGGCGAAGTTCGGCTTCCCGCTGATTACGGGGATGGTGAAGAAACGTTCCGACAGCATCGAACGTTCGCTCAAAGAGGCGGAAGAAGCGCGCAACACGCTGAAACAGCTGGCAGAAGAGCAGAAACGTCTCATCGACGAGGCACGCAAGGAGCAAGCCCGCATCCTCAACGAGGCAGCAGCGTCCGGTGACAAGATTGTCCAGGAGGCCCGCGAACAGGCCAAGGCGCAGACCGAGCTCATGCTCGCCCAGGCCCGCGAAGAGATCCGCATCGCCCAGGATACGGCCCGCCGCGAACTGGCGGATGAAGTGACCGGCCTGTCGGTCGCGGTGGCGGAAAAACTGCTCCGGGGTCATCTCGACACGCACGAAAAGCAGAGCGACCTGATTGACCGCATGATTGAAGAAGCGCGGGCCAGCCACCGCACCCAAACCCTCAATTGACACCCGAGGAATGAATGACGGACTGATCGCATCCCGCTACGCCAACGCCCTCCTGCTTTTCGCCCGTGAAAAGCAGGAGGAAGACCGCGTTTACGAAGATGCCCACGCACTCCGCGATGCCGTCCTCAGCAAGGACAACGTGACGGAATGCATCGAGAAGCTGTCGGAGACGATGCAGCGGTTCCTCGCGCTCGTCATCCATAACAAGCGTGTGGACTACCTGCCGGCCATCCTCCACACCTACCGTGTGCTGTACCGCCAGGAAAAAGGGATTACACGGGCTTGGCTCACCACGGCTGCCGAAGACCGCGAACTGGCCGACAAACTGCGCGTGCTGATGGAACTCCAAGGGTACACCAAGGTCGATTTCAAGACCGAAGTGAACCCCGACCTGATCGGCGGCTTCATCCTCCAGGTAGACGACAAGCGCCTCGACGCCTCCATCGCAAGGCAACTGCGCACCATCCGCAAGGAATGGGAAGAAAAAAACAGAAAACTCCGCAACAATGGTTGACAATCTCAAAGCAAGCGAAATTTCCGAAGTGCTGCTCAAGCAGCTGCACGACATCAATATAGACGCCCAATACGAAGAAGTCGGACAGGTGCTCCAGGTCCATGACGGCGTGGTCCGTCTCTATGGCCTGACCCATGCCGAAGCCGGCGAACTCCTCGAATTCGACAGTGGCGTAATGGCCGTCGTGATGAACCTCGAGGCCGACAACGTAGGTGCCGTGCTGCTGGGTTCCACGGAAAAAGTGAAGGAAGGCATGACGGCCCGCCGCACCGGCCGCATCGCATCGATCCGGGTCAGCGAAAAGATGGTCGGGCGCGTGGTCAATCCCCTGGGCCAGCCCATTGACGGCCTCGGCGAGATCAAAGGCGAGCTGACGGAAATGCCGCTCGAGCGCAAGGCGCCCGGCGTGATCTTCCGCCAGCCGGTGAACGAACCGCTGCAGACCGGCCTGAAGGCCGTCGATGCCATGATTCCCATCGGACGGGGCCAGCGCGAGCTGATCATCGGCGACCGCCAGACCGGCAAGACCGCCATCGCCATCGACACGATCATCAACCAGCGGGCGAATTTCGAGGCCGGCAAGCCGGTCTATTGCATCTATGTGGCCATCGGCCAGAAAGGATCCACCGTGGCAAGCATCGTGAGCACCCTGCGGGAAAAAGGGGCGATGGACTACACCATCGTGGTGGCGGCCAATGCCGCCGATCCGGCCGCGTTGCAATACTATGCGCCGTTTGCCGGTGCCGCCATCGGCGAATATTTCCGCGACACGGGGCGGCATGCCCTGGTCGTGTATGACGACCTCTCCAAACAGGCCGTAGCCTACCGCGAGGTTTCGCTGATCCTGCGCCGCCCTTCCGGCCGCGAGGCGTATCCGGGCGACATCTTCTACCTGCACTCCCGCCTGCTTGAACGGGCCGCCAAGATCATCGACCAGGAAGAAGTGGCCGCGCAGATGAACGACCTGCCCGCCAGCCTGAAAGGCAAGGTACGCGGCGGCGGCTCCCTGACTGCCCTGCCGATCATCGAGACGCAGGCCGGCGACGTGGCCGCTTACATCCCGACCAACGTGATCTCCATCACCGACGGCCAGATCTTCCTCGAGACCGACCTGTTCAACCAGGGCTTCCGCCCCGCCATCAACGTGGGTATCTCCGTATCGCGTGTCGGTGGCAGCGCCCAGGTCAAGAGTATGAAGAAAGTGGCCGGTACCCTGAAGATCGACCAGGCCCAATACCGGGAACTCGAGTCCTTCACCAAGTTCTCGAGCGACATGGACACCGTGACGAGCCTGACCATCGACAAAGGCCGCAAGAACAACGTGCTCCTCATCCAGCCGCAATACGCACCGATGCCAGTAGGCGAACAAGTGGCCATCCTCTACTGCGGCACAAAAGCCTTGATGAAGGACATCCCGCTCTCGAAAGTGCCCCGTTTCCAGCAGCTTTTCCTTGAAATGATGCGTGCCGAACACCGTGCCGACGTGCTGGACCCGCTGGGCCGGGGAAAAATCGACAAAGTCATCACCGATACCATCGAGCACGTCGCTGCCGGGATCGTCACGACGCTCAACGAAGAATAACCATGGCATCGCTCAAGGAGACAAAGACACGGATCGCTTCGGTCAAGAGCACGCTGCAGATCACGGCTGCAATGAAGATGGTCGCGGCGGCCAAGCTGCATCGCGCCCAGCAGGCCATCGGCAATATGGTCCCCTATCAGGAGAAACTCCATGAAATCCTGCAGGACCTGCTGGCCGGCAGCGGCGTCCGGGCTTCGGTCGAATCCCCGCTGCTGACACCGTCCGACAACCGGCGCGTCGCCATCGTAGCGTTCTCTTCCAACAGCTCCCTGTGCGGCGGCTTCAACGCTACGGCCGTCAAGTCGCTGCTGGGCGAACTGGACCGCTTGCAGGCCGAAGGCCTGACCTGGGAGGACATCGATTTCTACCCGGCGGGGCGGAAAGTCGCCGAAGCGGGACGGAAAGTCGGACTCAAGGCGGCCATGGACGCATCGCATCTGCTTGACAAACCTGCCTATGCCCCCGCCGCCCAGTTGGCGCAAACCCTCATCGAGCGTTTCGAAAAGGGGGAGATCGGCCGCATCATCCTGCTTTACAACCACTACAAGTCCAACGCTTCCCAGCCGCCTGTGCGTGAGACCTATCTCCCGCTGACCCTGCCTGAAACGGCGGACGGACCTGTCGAAGAAGACCTGATCGTCGAGCCGGGCAAGAAGCAAGTGCTCGAGTCCCTCCTCCCGAAAGTCCTGCTCCTCAAGATCTACACGGTGCTGATGGACAGCTATGCCGCCGAACAGGCCGCCCGTACCGTCGCCATGCAACTGGCCAGCGACAACGCGGACGAGTTGCTCGAACAACTGACCCTCGAATACAACAAGCGCCGCCAGCAAGCCATCACGAGCGAACTGCTCGACATTGTCGGCGGCAGCCTCGCCTGATCCGTCATTCCCGGCCCGACCGGGAATCTTAACAGAAACAAATCATTGCATTCTATCCATGAAAAAGATTCTCCTCTCCCTCGCTGTCCTGGCGCTTGCAGCCGCCTGCGGACAGGACACCTTTACGGTCAAGGGCACCATTACGGATGCCGACCAGCTTCCCGAAGGGGCCGTCATCAGCCTGATGAATCCTGCCGGTGAAGAAATCGCCACGGCGCCCATTACGGACGGTACGTTCACCCTGAAAGGCGATGCTTCTGATGAGCAAATGAATATCATTACGGTCAACTGGCCTGACAAGAACCGGCGCGACCGCTCCTGGATGGTCCCTTTCATTCCTGAAAAGGGCAAATTCGACCTGGATATGTCCCGCAACGACTTCGAATTGGAAGGCGGCACCGCCAACAAGGCTTACAAGCGTTTCCAGGAAGACGTGAACGGCATCGCCCAGGATATGCAGGCAAAAATGATGGCGCTGGCCGATGATGCAACCGACGAAGCGGACAAGCTTTACGAGGAAGGCATGGCCAAAATCAAGGATCTGAGTTTGAGCGCCATTGCCAAGAATGCCAAGAACTATGTCGCCCTCGCCGCCCTGCAGAACATCATCTACGACCTGGACCTGGAGGAACTCGACGGAATCCTGGCCAAATGCGGCAAGTTCGTGGGCGAAAATGACGCCATCAAGAGCATTCGCGACAGCAAGGAAGCGGAAATCAAGACGGCTGAAGGCCAGCCGTTCGTCGATTTCGACGGCAAAACCCCTGAAGGCGCTGCCATCAAACTTTCTGACATTGTAGGCAAGGGCAAATGGGTCCTCGCCGATTTCTGGGCTTCCTGGTGCGGTCCGTGCATGGGCGAGATTCCCAATATCAAACGGACGCATGAGACCCTCTCCGGCGACAAGTTCACCGTCCTGGGCGTAGCTGTATGGGACGCGGACGACAACGGCGGCAACAGCACGAGCCTGGCCAAAATGGATGAAATGGGCATGACCTGGCCGCAGATCTTCGTGGGCGATGACAAGACGCCGACCGACCTTTATGGCATCGTGGGCATCCCGACGATGATTCTCTTTGCACCGGACGGAACCATCTGCAAACGCGGCGGCGACCTGCGCGGGGCTCAGATGATGGAGAAAGTCCGCGACATCATCAACCAATAAAAACAACCTCCTATGAAACGTTTTGTCATGCTTCTGGCCGCCACCTTGACACTTGCTTCCTGCACGGACTACAAGGCGTTGTACAACAGCATCGTCAAAGAAATCTCGGATGAAGCCTACAACGGACGCAGCGTCTATGGCGACGGCGACATCCGTGCGGCCAAGTATCTCATTGACCAGCTTTCCTCGTTCGAGGGCATCGTGCCCTGCGAGGCGGCCGGTCCAGAGGATCAGTCTGTCCGCCCGTATCTCAAGAGCCTGGTGGAGCCTGCGGACGAAGGGCGTTGGAGCATCGTGGAAGGCAAGGAGAAATATCTCCCGTATCTGCAGCACTTCCAGTTCCCGATGAACGTAATGCGCGGTGCGATGTCCCTCTCTGTGGACGGCGTGGCTTACGCCCCGACCTTCGATTTCACGGTCAAGGAATTCTCCCCTACTTGCCACGGTTTCTTCAAGGTCACATATCTTGACGAGGAGGCCTACCGGCGGGAAGGCTTCATGGAACACCTGAGCAGCGGCATCTACCGCGACCAGTTCGTGGTCATCGACTGGAACCGCTACTTGGAAACGGTCCAACCCGATCCTTTCGACAAGTATAAACCCTGGCTCACGGAACTTGAAAACATCGGCGGCATCATCCTCCGGCAGGAGGAGCAGTTCCCGTATTTCAAGGCCCGCACCTACTATCAGGGCAACTGCCCGGTCTTGTTCGTGAACAAGTCCTTCCCGGACGGCGCCCGGGAGATCGAACTGCATCTCGATGCGGAAATGCTGCCCACGCGCGACGCCCACAATGTCGTGGCCTGGCTGCCGGGCACCGACCCGTCCTGCGACACTTACTACACCATCTTCGGCCATTATGACCATCTGGGGTACATGGGTGCCGACCAGGTGTTCCCGGGTGCGAACGACAACGGTTCCGGCACGGCGATGGTCGTCACGCTGGCCAAGTATTTCAGCAAGAACCGGCCGCGTCACGGCATCCAGTTCATCCTGCTCGACGCCGAGGAGGAGAATCTGCTGGGCTCGTTCTTCTATTGCGAGAACCCGCGCCTGCCGCTTGACAAGATCGAGTATATGATCGACCTGGATATGGTGGCCGACGACAGCGACCATCTGGCTACGCAGATCACCCCGGGCGGCGAAGCCGGCCTGGAGCGCTTACGTCAGCTCAATGCCTCGTCCAAGTTCCCGCCCTTCGACTTCGTGATGGAAGAGATGAACGACGACAGCGACCATTTCTCCTTCGCGCAGAAAGGCGTACCGGGCGTCTATTTTGAGACGATCGGCTCGATCATCCCGTACTACCACACGCCGCGTGACTCCTACCAGAACACCCGGGATGACAATTTCGACCGGTTGTTCGATCTGATCGTCCGCTTCGTGGAATAATCAGGGAATCCTGGTCCCATGTATTTCGCGGGCGCACGTAGCGCCCGCGATTGCTTTTATATTCTCGGGAAGGACGCCGCAGCCGGGCATTACGATCAGGCGGCTGCCGGCGCGGCGGACGAGCAGCGTAAGAAGGGCGCGGCCCTCCCAGGCTGTCGGTGCTTGTCCCGAACTCAGCAGGCGGGCACAACCCAGTGCAATGATTTTATCCAGGGCGATGAACGGGTCTTCGGTGCAGACGTCGAAGGCGCGATGAAAAGTGACGGGCAGCGGAGCGGCGGCGGCCATCAGCCGGCGCATGGCAGGCAGGTCAATGGTGCCTTGCGGCGTCAACACCCCTATGACGATGCCGGACACCCCGACCGTTTTACAATACGCGATGTCATCGAGCATCTGTTCCAAACCGGCTTCATCACAGACGAAATCTTCACGCGTGAAACCCAACGTTGCTTGTGTGCTGGCGTGCAGGGTATCCCTCTGAAAACCACCCTCCCACGCTAACGCGTGGGCCCCTCCCCCTGAGCCGTGGGCGGCACTGTTTTCAGAGGGATACCCTGACACGCCTGTAGCACACTGCGCAGATGGCCGAACGAGTACGTTGACGGGAATGGTCAGGGTGGCGGCGACTTCACGGATGAGGTCACGGGATGGAGTCAGGCCGCCGACGGAAAGGTCCGTGCAGAGTTCGATGCGGCCGGCGCCGCGGGACTGGGCGGCGAGGGCTTGATCCAGCGTGGTGCAGCAGGTTTCGATGAGAGGGGGCGCCTGGTTGGAGCCGGGAGAAACAGCAGCGGGATCGGCCGGCCGAGGTCGGGGCAGCGCTCCTTCAAAGTCCGGATCATCGGATTTAGGGTAGCGCTGGGCGAAACCGGGAACGAGACTGAAACTCATAACTGCGGAAGGACACGTTTGAGGTCTTCGGCGAGGGATGTATTGTAGCCTTGGGAGAAATAGACGATGCGACCGAAACTGTCGCAGATGGTTACGACCGGCTTTTGGCGTGAGTCGCTCTTGCATCCGGCACAAAGCATTTCCAAGATGGAACCGTCTTCATCTTTTTCCAGCAGCACCGGCCTTCCCCACTCCGCCAGCACAGGCGCGAGCGCTTCGAGTTGTCGCCGGGCGTGGATGGACGGTTCATCGCGGTCGCCCAGCACAGCCAGCAGATAATAGCCGCGGCCGGTTTGCGGAAGGAAACGGTCGGCGTCCATCGTGCCAAGCACCGTCAATTGATCGGCCGCCCGGCGCATCACCAGGGGGACATCGGTCTCCGTATCAGCTTTCACGGTAAAGAATTCGGCGTGGGACAGCACACTGCCGTCCGCCAGCCGCGTGCCTGTCGTCAACATATAGTAGCCTTCCTCCAGCGCGAGCGGAAAAACCTTCGTCCAGGGATTGTGGTCGGAGTCTTCATCGAAAGTCAGCAACTTCGCGGTACCCTCTTCGATACGGGCCAAGGTAAAATGATGATAGTATTCCGGATCGCCGGTTCCTTCCAGCCGCACTGCAACGCGTCCTTTCGGCTTGGCAATCAGCTGCGTATCCCCCGTGAGGGCATCGAGCGCAGCGTCCAGTCCCATCGCCCGGCACAGAGCCACGTAAAAGATATTGCGGTTCGCCGCATCCGCCTTCCGGCTGCGCCACACGTCAATGGGGGCCATTCGAAGCCCCTGCGGATTCAGGCGCGTATCCGATTCGATCTGCTTTTCCACCCATTCCGCCACGGCCTCCGGAGAATCCAGGGAGAGTTCGGCGCCCAGTTCCTCAAAATAAGGTTTGAGCGCTTCCAGCTCCACCCGCGGGCAATCACGCTCCGGATGGAATTCCCCGTCAATATGCGCATACGCATCCTCCAGCACATCAGCGGTTACATCGCCCCGATCCTTGTCCGAGAGCGAAGCCAGCAGCGCCCGCGCATTCGCATCGGGATGGGCCGCGAGGAACGCGTCCACGACAGCGGCATTGCCTTTCGGGCGCGCTTCCCGGAGTGCGTCTTCCGTACGGAGCCGCTCCGCATTGCGGGCTACTTCCGCTTCAGTTGCCCCCGAAGGCAGCGGATCTTCGGCTGGAGGCACAATATCCAGTTCCAGCGAGAAGGCTTCGCCCACCCGGTGGTCAAGCGTTACGGAAACCGCGTCTCCGTCAATCACTGCCAGACCGAAACGGTCCTCTTTCGCAGCCCAGGCCACCATATCGCCTTTTCCCATATCGAGCGCCGCCCGGCCTTTCCGGTCCGTCGTATAACGGGCTACCGTATAGTATTCTCCGTAATTGTAGATCTTGAACTCTACGTTTGCTCCCGACACCGGGCGACCTGTTTCATCCAGCACCGTGACCACGCTGCGCCGAGCCGGTACATAGCCGCGGATCACATTGATTTCCGTATAGCACGGCGTACGCTGGATCACATCCTCATCTCCGTGATAATCTCCGAAGACCTTGGTATGCAGGATCAGCGCCCGGGACACGGGGCCGGTAAACCAGGCCATGTCGAGCCGTGGCTCCGGCTCACAGGCGCCCATGAAGTGCCATTTCCCATCCACAAAGACCTCTACCCAGGCGTGATTGTCATCGGTATGCGCCCAGCGCGGGGTATAGACTTGCCGGGCGGGAATACCCGCAGCCCGCAAAGCCGCCACGGTCAGGACGGATTCTTCCCCACAACGGCCGACACCCCGCTGGATGGTCTGCAGCGGCGACGAGGTCCGCCCGTCGGACGGCTGGTACGTCGCCATTTCGTGGCACCAGTGATTGATTTCCAGCGCAGCTGCCCCGATGTCCATGCCCGCCACCCGGGCACAGAGCGTGTCGGCATACAGCGTCCTGAAATCATCGAGGGTCTCATTGTTGACCCGGAGCGGCAGCACGAAGTGCCGGAATTCCCGTTCGGGAATGTCCCACCCCATCCGGTCCCTGACTTCCAGGGTTTTTTCCACATTCGCCTGCCAGAAAGCCAACGGATGGGCCGCCAGGTCCGGATGCGGCATATAGGCATACAGGAAATCGATATAAGGGTCAGCTTCGCCGCGCGGTTCACTGGCGCAGGCGGTCAGCAAAGGAAGGAGGAGCAGCCACGCTGCCAGGCATCGGATCGCTTTCATTGCGCGTTCTTATCGATTTGTGGAATGATTCTTCGGAGGTTTTCGGCAAGCGTCGGATCGGCGCCCCGCGAAACATAGACAATCCGCCCCCATCCGTCCGCAATCGCCACCAAAGGAAGCACGGGAGAAGGCAGCCGGCAGCCCGTCAGAAGGTCTGTCTGGATGGCACCGTCAGCATCGTCGAAAGAGACCAGATGCGACAACTGGCTCAACGGTCGCGCGTCTGTCTTTGTCAAAAGCCGCTCTCCGGCCGGCCCTGTCACGAAAACCGGCTGACCCCATGATTCCAGCAGCGGCTGGGCCTCATCCAATTGACGGAGGCACTCCCGCGTCGCTTCATCCCGGTCGCCCAATTCGACCACCAGATAATAGCCGCGGGCCGCCACGGGGATGAAAGGACCCGCATTGAACATGCCCCAAACATACGCACGCGCACCCGGATCCCGCAGACGCAACGGGACTACCGTAGTGGAATCGGCCGTCACACGGAAGAATGCCGTGTGCGAAAGGACGCTGTAATCAGCCAGGCGCACACCGGTCGTCAACATGTAACAGCCCTCCTCGAGTGTCAGCGGGAAAATCTCTTCCCAGGCACGCCGTTCTTTTCCATCTTCGCCCAGCGGAATGCGACGCGTCGTTTGCGCTTCGATCCGGGAAATTGAAAAATGCTGGTCGCAGTCCGTCGGCATGACACCCTCGAACGTCACATCCACCCGGCCGACCCGGGCATCCGGATCCAGCGCGCCATAGGTCGCTTCGAAACCCATTGCCCGGCAAAGGGCCACCCGGAAGATATCGCGGCTCCGCCGGTCCGCTTTCCGGCACTGCCACACGTCAGCAGGCGCCATCCGCACCCCTTGTGGGTTGTACCATGACACCAATTGGATATGCTGGTCCACCCATTCATCCACGGCAGCAGGGCTATCCAGCGAAACACCCGCCTGCAGCAGCGAGAAAAATGGCTTGAGGGGCTCCTGCTCGATCCGGGGGCAGTCGCGCAAAGGACGGAATGTCCCGTCGATATGCGCAAAGGCATCTTCCAGGACATCGAGAGACACGACGCCGCGGTCGTGGTCGTCCAGCGAAGCGAGCAAGTCCTGCGCCTGTTCCCCGGGATGGGCGGTCAGGAAAGCGGTAAGGACGTCCGCATTGCCATGGGGACGACTGTTGCGGATCGAATCCTCGACCGCCACGCGTGCTCCGTTGGCGGCTTCATCCGCTTCTGTTTTCGGTTGGGGAAGAGGGCGCTCGACAGGAATCACCAAGTCATAGTCAACCTGGAAAGACTCACCCGGAACATGGTCCAGCTTCACTACAACTTCTTCGCCATCCAGTTTGGCCAGGCCGAAACGGCCGGCTTTCGAAGCCCACACAATGAGGTCGCCATATCCCATCTCAAAAGTCACACGGCCCCGGAAATCACTCATACGGCTATGGAGCGTGACATACTCACCGGCATTATACATCTTGCACTCCACCCGGGCCCTGCGGACCGGCCGGCCGGAAGGATCGACGACCCGGACGACACTGCGGCGCGTGGGCGCATAAAGGTGGATGAGATTGATCTTGGAATTCTGGGTGGAACGGGCAAGGACCGGTTCAGGGCCCTTGTACTTTCCCACTACCGGCGAACTGATGACATGGGCCCGGGCAACCACATCGTTGATCCAGGCGATATCCAGATGGCTTTCAGGCTCGCAAGCACCCATGAAATGCCATTGTCCGTCGGTCCAGACTTCCGCCCAGGCATGCGCACCGTCGATATGCGACCAGTGCGGGGCATTGGCCAGTCTGGCCGGGAGTCCGGCGGCCCGAAGGGCGGCGACCACCAGGACTGCTTCTTCATTGCAACGCCCTGCCCCCTCTTGAATCAGTTGCGTCGGCGACATCGTCCAACCGGTCGTCAGCCGGAAGGTGGCCATCTCCAGGCACCAGTGGTTGATTTCCAAGGCAGCCTCCTCCATGGACATTCCTGCCACACGTGCGCAAAGCGTATCAGCATACAGGGTGCGGAAGTCATCGAGAGCTTCCATGCCTACGCGAAGCGGCAGCACGAAATAGCGGAACTCCCTTTCCGGAACGCCCCATTGCATCCGGTCGCGGACTTCGAGGGTTTTGGCGACATTGGCCTCCCAATAGGCGCGCGGCTTGGCCACGTCATCGGCCAGATTCATCGACTGGTAAAGATAATCGACGTATTGTTCCACCGTGCCGGCCCGCTGACTGCAGGATACCAGCGACAGCAACGCGACAAGGAGCAAAAGGCATCGGCGCAGCGAATCCATGGGCTTCCTTATTTGATGGTCACTTCATCGATGAAAAGGTGGGCCTGGCCGCCGGCACCGATGTGCCAGTCGGGCAGCATACCGAAATTCTTGGCAATCACCTTGACATAGCGGGCGTCTGTGCGGACCGGCTGCGAAATTTCGGCAATCTGGGGCGTCTCGTCACGCGGATCGACCGAATGGCTCTGCCGGCCCTGCAACTGGTAGGTCTTCCCGTCACGGGAGGTATAGAACTCAACCCACGGCGGCAACAGAATCCATTTTTGCGAGTCTTGCAGGAAACCGGCACTGATCTTGGAAATCCGCTTCACCTCTCCCATATCGATTACGGCCTCGAAGTCGCTCCGATAACCTTGCCAGGGGCCCAATCGGTAATTGGTCGAGCCGCGGATATTGTCCACGACGGCCTGGTCGCCGCCGGCACTGTACATCGGCGTGTAGGGATGGACGATTGTCACTTTGAAACTGTGTTCCATGCGGCGGAGTGTCGTATGCGTCGTGAAACTGCGGTTGCCTTCCCGGTCGGTGCAATACGCATAGACAGTACAGTTGCGGCTCACGGTAAAAGGACGCTCATAGCGTTGGAAATCGCCGCCTGCCACGCTGCCTTCGGGTACCATCTGATACCAGATGCTGCAGGCCTTGTCCGCGGATTCGATTTCCACTTTCGTGAACGCCTTGAAAACCGGATCGGGCACTTTGAACCAGGGATTCACCACGATGGTCTTTTCGACAGCGGCCACGGGCCGGTCTTCTTCCTTGCTGCCGAAACGGGGATTGGGCTTGTCATCCATGCCGAAGATGAAGGTACGGCCCCGCTCGATATCGGCATAACGGAGATAGGATTTCGAATACGGAACACCGTCACGCATGACATGGTTCACGTACCGGTTGTCAGGGGAAGTGCGCGGTGCGCGGATCGTGAAGTCGTTGCCGTTTTCCTGATGGATGACGGCGTTGCGGAACAGCGGCGAACCGAATACGAAGACATCGCTGCCGGGCGTGACCGGATAGAGACCGAGGGCGCTCATCACATACCAGGCGGACATCTGGCCGCAATCCTCGTTGCCGCACAAGCCGTCAGGACGGGCCGTAAAGAGATCATCCATGATCTGCCGGACCATCCGCTGCGTTTTCCAGGGAACGCCGATATAGTTGTAAAGATAGGCGATGTGATGGCTCGGCTCGTTGCCCTGGACATACTGGCCGATCATGCCGGTCATGTCCACCTGCTGGATACCGGCAATCTGGCTGTTCGTACTGAACAGTTCATCGAGCCAGTCTTCCATCGAACCGTCGCCGCCGCTGACTTCCACCAATCCGTTGATGTCGTGCTGCACGTGGAACGAGTATTGCCAGGAACTGGCTTCCGTAAAATGGACATTGACTTCCGCTGGGTCGAACGGGGACGACCAGAGGCCGTTCTGGCGCGGCCGCATGAAGCCGGTGGAAGGATCGTAGAGGTTGCGCCAATACTGCGACCGCTTCAGGAATTCCGCTTCGACCGCTTTGTCTCCGACATACCGGGCTACCTGTGCGATACACCAGTCGTCCACGGCATACTCCAGTGTCCGGGAAACGGACTGGCCTTCGAGTTCGGCCAGGATGAAACCGTTCTCCCGATAGATGTCAATGCCATACTCCGGCCGGTTGGCGCTCGCGACCATCGCCCGGAGCGCCTTTTTCACATCGAAGTCCGTGATGCCCTTGGCAATGGCGTCGGCGATTACCGGCGCGGCGCTGTAACCGATCATGCAGTCCGTCTCGTTGCCGCTGAGTTCCCAGATGGGCAACTTGCCGGCCTCATCGAAAATGGAGAGCATGGTCTTGATGAAATCGACCGTCCGTTTCCGTTCGATGACGTTGAACAACGGATGCAAGGTCCGGTACGTGTCCCAGAGGGAGAAGATGTGGTAACGGTCCCAGCCCTCAGCTTTGTGGACCTTGCGGTCCATGCCACGGTACTCGCCGTTGCTGTCAGAATAGAGGCTCGGCGCGATGGCCGTATGGTAGAGCGCCGTGTAAAATGTGCGCATGCGGTCCGGATCGCCTTCCACCTCGATCTTCGAGAGATAGTCATCCCAGGCGCGGCGGGTCGATTCGCGCAGCAGGTCGAACGAATAGATGCCTTTGGTATTCCAGTCGCTTTCGCTCTCCAGGTTGGCACGGGCATTCGCTTCGGAGACCGAGGAAATGCCGACCCGGACCACCAGTTCGCGGGCCCGGGATTGTCCGGCAGGACGGCCGAAAGTCAGCAAGGCCGTGGCACCGGAAGGATTGTCCGTCACCTTCGCTTCGCGGATCGGGCGCGAAAACTCCATGTAGAAATAGACGATCTGGTCCTCCGCCCAACTGGAGGACTGCCGGAATCCCTGCACGGCGTTCTCCCCCACCTGTTCCAGTTTGGAGCCGAGCACTTTGTCGCGCGGGCCCAGGTCAATGACCAGCTGCGGCTCGACACCTCGCGGATATGTATAGCGGTGAATGCCGACGCGACGGCCGACCACCAGCTCGGCATTCACGTTCCACCGGTCCAGATAGACACGGTAGTAGCCGGGCGCCGCCTCTTCGTTGTCGTGCGAGAAGGGAGACTGGTAATTCTCTTCTGTAATCAGGCTGGCGAAGCCATGGACCGGCATGACACGGATATCGCACAAGTCAGCGCAACCGGTACCGCTCAGGTGGGTATGGGTGAATCCTTTGATAAGGGAATCACTGTAGTGGTAGCCTGAACAGCCGTCCCAGTTGTCCCCGCGGGTGTCAGGACTCAGCTGGATCATGCCGAAGGGGTAGGCGGCTCCGGGAAAGGTGTGACCATGGAAATCGGTTCCTGTGAAAGGATTGACCAGGTCGGCATATTTTGTGCGAAGGATTCCGGCCGAAAGCAGGCCGGGCAGGCCGGCCAGCAGGAAGACGAAGAGAAGAAGCTTTTTCATAATATGTAAAAATAGGCATTTTTTTATTAATTTTACCGAATAATTGAACGCAAAATGAAAAGAACCCTGTTTGCCCTGGCGCTGATGCTGTTTTCCCTCGCGGACGCAGCGGCCCAGACCGGTTCCGTTGTGTACAGTCTTCCCCGGACCACCGTCTGCGTCCGGGTCGAAGCCCGGCGCGAAGCCTTCACTGCGGGTCCCTACGCCCAATATGCCCAGAAATACTTCGGCGTCGCCGCCCGGACCCAGAACGGCACCACCTATACCCTCCAGAACATCACCTTGACGCCTTATGTGGAAGCCGATCCCAAGGCTCGTTTCACCATCACGGTCCCCGACAAATCCTCGGCCGGTTTCCTGCAGCTCTGCGCGCAGGGCCTCGTCGTGATGGCCGACAACTATACGGGCCGGCCGGCCGCCTGGCGTTTCACCAGCCAGGCAGGCGCCGCCCATTTTGAAGGCATCGACCCGCTGGGCAACCTCGGCAGCGAGACCACCACGCTCTACAAAGCTGTCAAAACCGATGACGGCTATGAACGCGTCCCCGTGACCCAGGACAATGTGGTGGAGAAATCAGCAGACCGCAAGGCCGCTGACGCCGCCGCCGTGATCTTCAGTCTCCGCGAGAAGCGGCAGCAGATCGCCACAGGCGACACCGACGCCACCTTCAGCGGCGAGGCGCTCCAAGCTGCCATCAACGAGATTACCCGCGAAGAAGAACGCTACCTGAGCCTCTTCTACGGCATCCGTGACATCTCGATCGAAGAAAAGACTTTTGACGTGACGCCCGACCCCGACAGCAAAGACCAGCGTTACACAGCTTTCCGAATCTCCGACAAAGACGGGCTGCTGCCCGCTTCCGTCAACGAAGGGAAAGCCGTAACCCTTGAGTTCCGGATTGAACCGCTCGCCAGCCCCGACGTGACCGCCGAGCGTGGCCGGGAGAGTTCACTGGTCCGTTACCGCATCCCTGCCATCACCCGCTGCCGGCTGGTCCGCGACGGGACGATCCTGCTGGAAAACCGCATCCCCGTTTACCAGCTGGGTGAGGATGCCTCCCTTCCCTTGAATGTATTGTTGACAAAATAATCTTATCAAAAACCCGTATCATGCCTATCCGCAACTTAGAACCCAAGAGCGTCTGGAACAACTTCTACGCGCTCACCCAGATTCCCCGTCCGTCCGGACATACACAGAAAGTAGCCAAATTCCTGGTCCAATTCGGCAAGGACCTCGGTCTCGAAGCCTTCCAGGATGAGTGCGGCAACGTCATCATCCGCAAGCCTGCCACCCCGGGCATGGAAGACCGCAAAGGCATCGTGCTCCAGGCCCACATGGATATGGTCCCGCAGAAAAACAACGATAAGAAGCACGACTTCACGAAAGATCCTATCGAGACCCGCATCGTCCACCACGACGACGGCGACTGGGTGTATGCCAACGGCACGACCCTCGGTGCCGACGACGGCCTCGGCGTGGCTGCCGCCATGTCGGTCCTCGAATCCAAGACCTTGAAACACGGCCCCATCGAGGCCCTCTTCACGGTTGATGAAGAGACCCGCATGGTCGGCGCCAAAGCCTTGAAGCCCGGCATCCTCCAGGGAGACATCCTGCTCAACCTCGACTCCGAGACGGAAGGCGAACTCTATGTGGGTTGCGCCGGCGGTCTGGACGCCAACGTCACGTTCAAATACAAGGAAGCCCCGATGCCGAAGGGTTACAAGCCTTTCCAGGTGATTGTCACCGGCCTGCGCGGCGGCCACTCCGGCATGGAGATCAACGAAGGCCGCGGCAACGCCAACAAGGTGATGGCCCGCGTCCTGCTGCCGATGGTCCGTCATTTCCGCGGCAAACTCGTCAGTTTCAACGGCGGCAACATGCGCAACGCCATCCCGCGTGAGGCAGAGGCCGTCATCGCCCTCCCGGCCGAGAAGGAAAATGCAGCCCTGAAGGTTGTCGCAACCACGCTGGCCACTGTCAAAGCGGAACTCGCCGCCATTGACCCCAACGTCTCAATCACCTTCGCCCCTGCCAAGGCCACGAAGATCATCGCCGGCACGACCGGCCTGAAACTCCTGCGCGCCCTCTACGCCTGCCCCAACGGCGTCGACCGCATGAGCCTTGAAATCAAGGACCTCGTGGAGACCTCGAACAACCTGGCCATCGTTCACACGGACAAGGGTGTCATCACCGTCAACACGCTGCTCCGCGGCTCGACGGATTCCCTGAAGGAAGACCTCGCCGAGGCTGTCCGCTGCGCCTTTGAGCTGGCCGGCGCGAAAGTCTTCTTCGACGGCGGCTACTCCGGCTGGAGCCCGAACATGAAATCGCCCATCCTCCACACCATGAAGGACCAGTACAAGAAGCTCTTCGGCAAGGAACCCGCCGTCATGGCCATCCATGCCGGCCTCGAGTGCGGTATCCTCGCCGGTGCCTACCCGCAGTGGGACATGATCTCCTGCGGCCCGACGCTCAAGTCGCCGCACTCCCCGGACGAACGCTGCTTCATCCCGTCGGTCGCCAAGTGGTGGCAGTTCATCGAAGCCGTCCTCGAGGACGCTCCGAAGAAATAGGAGTTATTCTGTTGACCCTAAACGGCCGATAAGGGCGTAGCAGCGGGTGGTTTTCGGGCTGGACGGCATTTTTCTGCCGGCCAGGACAAAAACCAGAGCAGCGGAGCCCGGAAAATTTTGTTAATAAAAAAATAATCCCTACATTTGCAGCCCTTTGGGAAAATCCCGAAGGGCTTGTTACATTTAATTTTACCTACTAATGTTAAAACAGTACGAAACCGTTTTCATTGCAACTCCCGTTTTGTCTGATGAACAGATGAAGGAAGCGGTTGCCAAGTACGCGGGCTTGATCACCGAGAATGGTGGCAAGATCGTGTGCCAGGAGGATTGGGGCCTGAAGAAACTGGCCTACCCGATCCAGAAGAAAACTACCGGCTTCTATACCCTGATCGAGTTTCAGGCCGAACCGGAGTTCATTGCCAGATTTGAAACACAGTTCAAGCGTGACGAGCGTATCCTCCGCTTCCAGACTGTATCGATGGACAAACACGCCATCGCTTATGCCGAGCGCCGTCGCGCAAAGATGAGTGGTGTCGCCGCCCCCGCCGAAGCACCCGCCGAGGCTCCCGTTAACGAATAAGGAGACAAGACTATGGCACAGAACGATGACATCCGCTATCTGAACCCCGTCAATGTCGAGGTCAAGAAGAAGAAATACTGCCGCTTCAAGAAGGCAGGTATCAAATATGTCGACTACAAGGACGCCGAGTTCCTGAAGAAGTTCCTCAACGAACAAGGCAAGATCCTCCCCCGCCGCATCACCGGCACTTCGCTGAAATTCCAGAAGAAGGTATCGCAAGCCGTCAAGCGGGCCCGCCACCTGGCGCTGCTCCCGTATGTCACTGACCTGATGAAATAAGGAGGAAACACCATGGAAGTCATTCTCAAGCAAGACATTCAGAACCTTGGTAACAAGGACGACATCGTGACCGTGCGCAACGGTTACGGCGCTAACTGGCTGATTCCCCAGGGCCTGGCCATCATGGCCACCCCGACCGCCAAGAAAATCCACGCCGAGAACATGCGCCAGCGCGCCCACAAGGAGCAGGCGCTCCGCGATGCGGCCGAGAAACTCGCCGCCCAGCTCGGTGAAGTGACCGTGAAGGTCCCCGCCAAAGTGAGCGAGACCGGTAAGGTGTTCGGTTCCGTAAGCAACATCCAGGTCGCCGAGGCCCTTGTGGCCGCCGGTTATGACGTGGACCGCAAGAACATCACCCTCGTGGGCGAGCCGCTCATCAAGATGGTCGGCGACTACGAGGCCGTGGTCAAGTGCTACAAGGACATCAAGGCCACCGTCAAACTCCAGGTGGTTCCCGAAGAAGCCTAAACCGCACAAACTTTTCACAAAAACGCCCTTCCCAGCCGGGGAGGGCGTTTTTTTGCTACCTCATAGGCGCGCACTTGTTTTTCGCCCGCGCGGACAAACCCTTGGTTTGTTTGCCAGCCGGACACTAGTTTGTGTGTAATCGTCTGCCGCGTGTATCGCCCTGCTAGGGGCAAAAACGGTGATTGGCACGGCAGGTCTGCGCGCAATCAGCAGAACTGCCACGGTAGCTTCTATAATCAACTAAGAGTCAACGCCATTATTTTGTCAATCGCGACAGACGATTACACAGGCTCACACATACACACATAAAATAGCGGGAAATAAAGGCAATCCCCTCTTGCAACTAATAGTCCCCTCTCGAGTCTCGACTAATGGACCTCTCCCTGGATCGTGGCTTGTAGAAGCCCCTTTCGGCCGAACGGTTATCCTCGGCTGGGCGCAGGGAGCCCCCCTCAAGAGCTCACTGCCGCACAGACGGGAGATAACCGCCTCAGCCATGAACAGTCTGACCAGCAAATCACCCCCGCAAACAAACACTGACAGATTACGCGGTTTTCCTTGACAGCGCTGGACCTGGCCCCTGGAGTCCAGGGGGCCAGCTGCGCTGGCAGGAGATAACCGCACTACGCCACCGACGACGGCAACGATAATAAACAATCCGCAAGCCCAGCGATGTGCCGATTGACGATAGATAGGTTTCGTAACAATCGGCTTGCGTCCTTCTCAACTCCCGAGCCCATTAACGTCCCGCCTTACGATGGTCAGACAGCGAGACCACGGGCTTGGGCCTTTCAGTTGATCTGCCAAGCCCGGTAAAAGGTGGGCAGACATAACCAGATCGGTGAATAATCCGGCTCGGAACGGGCAAAATTGATCAGTACGAGCCCGAAAAGAGCAAGACAGAAGGCAGTAGAATGTCATGTTCGCGGGCTCGCGGAGCGGTGACCTGGCCGGGGTGACACGGCGGAAGCTGAGGGCGGTTATCTCCTGCCAGCACGCTGTCAAGGATAACCGCGTTGATAGTCAGTTGCGGCCCGGCGGAGGTGGTTGAGGTGGTTGCCAATGCGTGGGCGGAGCGGGTTTTCTCCCGTCCAGGCCCGCAGGAGCCTGAGGAGGGGCTCCCGGGCCTGGACGAGGAAAACCCCATCGGCCGCTCGATGGGGAAAACCTGCCACTCGATGGGAGAAAGCCGCTATCTCGAGTGGTGAGTAGGAGAGGCCGGTTTACACACCGATGTGTGTGAAGAGGGGCACCGTGAGTAGAGATGGTCGTTTCACTCACCGGAGGCGCCGAAAGAAGGCCGCCGTGTGCCGGAGAGGCCGTTTCACTCACCGGAGGCAGCTGAAGAAGGCCGCCGTGTGCCGGAGAGGCCGTTTCGCTCACCGAAGGTCGTGAAAACGGCCGCTGTGAGCAGGGACGGCCGTTTGACTCACCAGAGACAGTGATAGAAGGCCGCCGTGAGCAGGAGAAGGCCCTTCGCGCACCGGGAGGGCGGGATCAGCGGAAATCCGCTACAGATGGGTCCGGATGATTGCGGCGCCCATGGCAGCGGCGCGTTCTTCGTATTCGCGCACGACAGCGTCGCAGGTGGCGGGGGTAAGGAGACGGGGACGCCAGATGAAGCGTTTGCGGGAGACACCGACGAGGATGGGGCGGCGGAACGATTTGAGTTCGTCGAGCCGGTCGAAGAGCGTCTGGTTGTCCCGGTCGCTTTTGGAAAAGCCAAAACCGGGATCGAGGATCCAGTCGGCGACGCCGGCCGATTTCGCGCGGACGGCGAAGTCGCGGAAGAACTGTTTGACACTCTCCACCACGTCCTCATAGACATAGTCGTCGTGCATCGTCTCGAACGTCCCTTGATGGTGCATGGCCACATAGCGGAGGCCGAGCCGGCCGACAACTGGCAGCATGGCCTCATCCCACTCGCCTGCAGAGATGTCGTTGACCCAGAAACGGCCGAAAGCCTGGTAGGCCATCACCACGATCGACGAGCGGAATGTGTCGATGGAAACCGGGACGCCGGGATAATGGCGCCTGAGGGTCTCAAGGGCGGGCTCCAGCCGCACCCACTCTTCATCTGCCCCGACGTCTGCCGCTCCCGGTCGAGAGGACACGGCACCCAGATCCAGTATGTCAGCACCTTGCGCAAGCAGCGTGTCGACGCGGCGACGGAATGCCGCTTCCGTCGCGGCCCGGGAAGGTTCGTAAAAGGAGTCGGCGTTGAGATTGACGATTCCCATGATTTTCGTTGTTCCGCTTTCCATATTTTTCTAACTTTACAAGTCAGATACAAAGATAACATTTTATGTTGATCGTACTCGAAGGATTGGATGGCGCCGGCAAATCGACGCAGCTCAAGATGGTCACCGCCTACTTCACCTCGCTGGGGCGGAAAGTGGAATATCTCCATTTTCCCCGCTACACCGCGCCCATCTACGGCGAACTCATCGCCAAATTCCTGCGGGGAGATTTCGGCGCCATCGACCAGGTGCATCCGCAGCTGGTGGCCCTGCTCTTCGCCGAAGACCGGAGGGACGCCGGCGACCAGATTCGCGGCTGGATGGACCAGGGCCACGTGGTCGTGCTCGACCGCTATGTCTATTCCAACATCGCCTTCCAGTGCGCCAAGATGCCCGACAAGGCGGAAGCCGATGCCCTGCGCGACTGGATCTTCGACCTCGAGTACACCCGTTTCGGGATCCCCCGCCCTACGCTCAATCTTTTCCTCGACGTACCTCTCACGTTCGTCGATGCCAAGCTCCGCAGCAGTCGCAAAGGAGGCGACCGCAGCTATCTTGCGGGTAAATCCGACATCCACGAAGCGGATCTTTCCTTCCAGGAGCGGGTTCGGGACCGCTACCGGGAACAATGCGCGCTCGACAAGACCTTCCTCCGAATCGAATGCGCCGATCCGGAAGGGCACATGCTCCCCGCCGCGGATATTTTCCGACGCATCCGAAACGAAATCGACGCAATCCTATGAGATTCCTCCGCGGCCTTTGCAGGGTGCTCTTCGCCCTGACCTTCATCGTATCTGGCGTGCTCAAGCTCATCGATCCGGTCGGTACCGGATTGATTATGAAGGAATACCTGGACTTCATGCACCTCGGTTTCCTGGAGCAGGCATCCGTGGCTCTCGGCATAGCCCTCTCGACGCTGGAATTCACCATCGGCATCTGTGTCCTCAGCGGCCTGCGCATCCGCATCGTGGCGTGGATCGCCCTGATCCTGACCGCGCTGTTCACGTTGCTGACACTCTATCTCTTGCTCTACAACCCGATCAGTGACTGCGGCTGCTTCGGGGAAGCGATCCACCTGACCAACACCCAGACCTTCCTCAAGAACGTGGTGCTGCTCGTGCTGGCCATCCTGATCTTCCTGGGCCGCAAACGGGCCACGATCGTTGCCACGCCCCTTCTCGAAAGGAGTTTCATCGGATTGTTTGTGCTTCTGGCTCTTTCCGTCGCCGTCCGGGCAGCCGCGACCATCCCGCAGGTCGACTTTACGGCCTACAGCGTGGGCACCAGCCTCGACGATCTGGCGCAAGAGAACCAGGCGCGTTTCGAAACGACCTTCATCTATACGAAAGACGGTCACACCGAAGAGTTTACGCTCGACAACCTGCCCGATGAGAGCTGGACCTACCTCGACAGCAAGACCGTACAAGTGGGCGGCTCCACGAAGATGGCGCAGGTGGATTTCACGTTGGAGCAAATGCAGGGGCCCGTGCTGGCTGTGACAGTTTACAGCCCCGATGCGCTCAAACCCGAGCAGCAGGCAAGGATCGACCGCTTCTGCCAAGCAGCCCGACAGCTGGGGCATGAACCGGTCATTTACGGTCCGACAGAAGATTATGTAACGGCCGACCGCAAATCACTGATGACCCTCAACCGCAGCAACGGCGGCGCCGTGTATTTCCACGACGGGATGATCGTGGCCAAATGGGCCAATCTTGAACTGGACGAGGCCGACCTGAGCGGCGTTCTGGCGGAAGATCCGGACGTGCTGGTGCTCCGCAACCGGATCCGCGAACAAGTATATTTCAGTATCCTGATTGGCGGCGCGCTGGTCCTGCTGGTCTTGTCCCGGGTGCTCTGCAAATTGCTGGTACGCAACAAAAGAAGATAAGACCATGGATACTGCTGTTGTCATTCTCAACTGGAACGGGCTGAAAATGCTCCAGAATTACCTGCCAGTGCTCAAAGCCCGCACCACCGGGTTCGGCGCTTTCATCGTGGTAGCTGACAACGGCTCCACCGACGGGTCGGTCGCCTGGCTGCAGGAAAACCATCCGGATATCCGGACGCTTTGCTTCGATCAGAACTATGGTTTCACGGGCGGCTACAACCGCGCCCTGCGTGAAATCGATGCAGATTACTACGTGCTGCTCAACTCCGATGTGGAAGTAACGGAGGGATGGCTCTCGCCGCTGATCGGCTTCATGGAAGAGCATCCCGAGGCGGGCGTCTGCCAGCCCAAGGTCCGCTCCGTGGCTGAGCGCGACCGCTTTGAATATGCCGGGGCCTGCGGCGGCTTCATCGACCGCTTCGGCTATCCGTTCTGCCGCGGACGTATCCTATCGAATCTGGAGAAAGACACAGGCCAGTACGACGAGCCGGAAGAGTGCTTCTGGGCCACAGGCGCCTGCATGGTGGTACGCAGCTCTCTCTACCACCATCTGGGCGGCCTCGACGAAAGCTTCTTCGCCCACATGGAGGAGATCGATTTCTGCTGGCGGGCCAAACTGCTGGGCTATCAGGTGTGGTGTGTCCCGGCTTCGACGGTGTTCCACGTGGGCGGCGGCACGCTGCCCAACAATTCGCCGCGCAAACTCTATTTCAACTATCGCAACAATCTGTTGATGCTCCGCAAGAATTTGCCCGACAGCATCCGACGCTGGCGCATTTTCGAGCGCATGGTACTCGACGGAGTGTCGGCCGCCGCCTATCTACTGACCGGACGCTGGTCGTATTTCACGGCTGTATGGAAAGCCCACCACGACTTCCGCCGCATGCGCCGCGACATCGACCCCTCTCCCTTCGAGGAAGAACGCAACAACATCGGCCTGTACGACAAGAGCATCGTGCTACGGTTCTTCCTATCGGGCAAAAAGCTCCGCTGGAGCGATATTGAGCGGGATCTGTAGCTATGTTCGCCGGACACCAACTCGCTGATATTCAGTCTGGAATTTCAAAGACGAGTCCATCATTCGGTGGGACTAACTGTTTATAGAAATCAGATACCGTCTTGGCGAATGGTAAAATCCGCTTTGATAAACGAGAAACCAGCTCCATCCCCAATCGCGCGGAATTTGGCCTTCCGGCTTTTCGTGTCTCGATTCTCTTTGATTGTGATAGTAACTTTTACCAAATCCGGCGAATCCGGTTCTTTTTCAAGGATATCACCGACTTGAACAAAACCTTTGTTGTCTTCCAAGACATTGACATGGAATGAGGAGATATCCTGGATTCCGGAAAGATACAGGGTCAGTGAAAGCTGAGACGATGCAAGCTGAAATGTATGATTGTGCAAATCAAACACCTCCCCGTCTTGATGTGCACGGATCACGTCGGTATAGACAGGATCTGATTCACAGCCGGCTAAAAACAACAGCGACAAGCAGCAAAATAACAGGAACTTGGGTTTCATAGAATGGGCTTTTATGATTTATTATCTGATGCATTCAACAGAATAATGTTGCGTCTTAATCACATTAATTAGAAGGAGCTATATCGACGAGATCATAACGATTCGTTGATAAATCCAGACCGGAATGAGGACTCACATCGTCCGATAAGAACCACCCATTATATGATCCTCCCCAACCCCAATTCATATAATAGTAGCCGGGTTGTAATGTTGTGGTAGTATTATCACCAGCGACGGAAGTATAATCATAAGAAGGATACGGATCAATATCTATAACCCACAATGTGTAATTTGAAATCATGAATGCTGGAGATTGATATCCTTCGCAAACCCAAGAATGTCTTTCAAAGAAGTTGTTATTGACTTCTCCCGACATATAGACGGGCATACCATTCATAATAGATGAGGAGACTCTGTTATTGCTATGAGAGATGAGACTATGGGAAAAACCGGCTTGAGACAAAAAGCCTGAATTAAAAATAAGTATAGAGCTATATCCGCCAAGAGGTGAGATTTGTGATTTGATATAGTGTATGAGTAAGCGGGTGTCTTCAGTCCCGGAAGATGCATAGATATTATCCCAATCCCAGTCTCCTTCAGGGGAACTGTAATAATACATGATCTGCCCGATTGCTGTAGCGCCACAACCGCATGGATCATCGGTTGAAGACGCAAAAGGATAGTGTTGACTCCAAGAAGAACCAATAAGGGGGCCATACGTCGTTGAAGATACGTAGGTATACCCTATTGTCACAAAAGAAAAATCCATATAATCAAAATCCGGATTCGCTTCTCTTTCTGCTATTGAAACGAAAGAACTGTAGATGTTGGAAGGAATTTGAGTTTGAGCGTTTGAAAGAGTATAGTAATCATATCCTGCTGCATACCATTGATTCATATAACTACTCACCAATGAGGTAATATCACCGCTTTTTATCTGCGGATAATCCGGTTGGACCGAAGATTCATAAGATTTCCACATCTTGCGGTAGGTTTTCACACTATCATCGGGTTGCTCTTTATAGTAGGAGACGTCTTTCCCGATTTCTTTAAGGTAAAAGACCGCTGGACTCTTTTCATCAAGAATCAAGTTTCCTTTTTCAGAAAAAGCCAATACAGGAACATAGTTGGTCGTAGCAGAAACAACTACATAACCCCCTTCTTTTTCATAATTGATGATATGCATCAATGGTTCGCCGTCTGATGATTCAAGCGTTTGTGTGCTTGAAACAATGCGATTACTGGCTTTCGTTAATAATGTGTTATCGTTTGAATTGAATAGCTGGGCAACAAGGACAGCCTCGTCAGCTGAGATTGTTTGTCGAGTAGGTAAAAGGGTAATTCCTTTCGAGAAGGAAGTATCTTCGGTTTCAAAATCATCCTTTTCGTAGGTTCCACAGGATCCGAGTAGGAGACCAACGGCAATAATGAGCGGAAATAAGTGAGGATGTCGCATATGAATAGTTTTGTTATAGATTTTTACAAAGATCTGTTATAATAATTAGGAAAGCAATACCCGGAAAACCGATTGCGCATATATGTTGTTGATAATCAACGTATTAGGCTCAACCAATTGCGCTTATTTCAGGGGACTGTATGCTTGGCCCACGCAAAGGTCAATATAATCGGCAGCGCAACCGGATGATACTGAAAGTACTGAATGATAGGATACTAACTATTATTTGCGGCGCAATCGAACCGGGTGAATTAGGATAAGCGTTTGAAAAACGAGTAACTAATGGCAATTTTCTATATAAAACTAATTGATATGAAAAAACTTTTCTCTCTTTGTGCGACTCTGCTGATGATTATCACTTTATCAAATGCTTTTATCCCTGCCAGAAATGGCGATAATCCTGAAGAAATAGAGCTGAAAAATCAACAAAACAGAGAAGAACCCACGTCATTTAACCATTGTTATATACATGCATATAAAACTGATTTTCAAGTTATTATTTATTTTTCCAATTATTCATGGAACGCCTCGGCCGTTGTTTCAGGCTTAGGAGGTTTTGCTGTTTCAGGACAACAATCTATCGTGGGAACGGGATATGTTTATATTGATATTTCATCACTTCCTGCGGGAATGTATTCACTTACCGTTTTTGCTGATTCCTTGTATTCAGGTACTTTCAATAAATAACAATTGAGACCTCCTTTTTTATCGCTTCTCTATTATTCTCTCACATTACTCTTATTATTTGGAGTGGTGTGTGGGTGTAATCAGTTTTCAAAATCCGAAAGGGATCGGTTAGCTTATTTTGACCTAATCATGGCAGAAAAGCAGGGAACCGTATTGGACTCGCTATTGATGATTGATCCTGAATCTCTTAGTAAACAGGATGGCGCTTACTATTATCTGTTGCTCACTCAATTGCATACGAGTATTATAAGAATTCCGACAATCACCATAATCAAGCAAGATCCAGTTTCTATCACGGGCTTGTTTTATACAAACTCTCGTCGAATAATGTTGACGCCCTGACATATATGCAAGAAGCCGCAGCTATTTTGAAAAAACACGCCATAAATGATGTTAAACTGGATGCTTTATTATTTGCGTATTTTAGGGAAGATTCATAAAGCCAGTTTTAATGATTATGAAGATGTACACTATTACAAAGAGGCAATTGCGGCAGAAGAGAAACTAGAAAACCCCAGAAATTTGATTCTTGATTATTGCGACTTGCTTGTTTGTCTGACGAAGATTAATGATAATCTGGCAAGAACGGTTCTATATGAGATTGATAGCACAATTTCTAAGAGTACCGATCTCCATCTGGAAAATGTGTTCAATGTCAAAGCCATTTAATTATCTTCAGCAAGATAATAATCTGGATAATGCATATCATTATTGTATGATGTGGAGTCCTACCACACCCGATAGATCTGCCAAATTCAATATGCTCGCAACCATCAGCCTTGAACGGGGGGACTATAATAATGCGATTGAGTATGAAAAACTGTTATTCATTGCGTCGCTCGGCCGATACGTTAAGCTATCACGTTTATTTTCTCAATCTGGCCGATCTTTATGAGAATCTGGGCAACGCCGATTCAATAGCGCATTATGCCCAGTTGGCCTATCAGGCGCCTCACGACAGTTTTCAGCAAAAGACAGAAAAACGGATCCTGGAGTTGGAGAAGCAGTATGACCTGTCGGAAAAACAAGCCGAACTCGACAAGGCGAAAAGTGAGCGTAGATTATTATGGTTGAGTCTTTTCTTCACGTTCATCGCGGTGGGCCTGCTGGTTGCCATTCTTCTGTTGACCCGGAGAAATCTGGCCCTTGCCAATCAGGAGCGGATTAAAGACGCCATCGCCCAGTCTATGGTGAAAGCGGTCGTTGCTACCTATGCCGGTATTAACAACAAATTGTCTGTCATCCATAATCTTCCGGAGAAACAGCGGCAGGCGGCGTTGGAACGACTCATTATCGAAAACCGGAACAATTCTTCAACCAATCTAATAGCGGCTTTGGAAGAGAATTATTCCGATTTGCCCGAATTGGTCATGGACAGCGCCCAGCAAAAGGCGGTGTTTGTCCTTACCGAAATGGGGTTCTACCCTTCGGAAATCTCTGGCCTGCTAGGCACCTCGAGCAGCCAGGTTCGTACCGTGAAGAAAACCATTCGTGAGCAAATCAATGAATCAGCAATAAGTTATTCCCCCGATATCCGTCAACTGCTGGTTATGCAGGTCGGGGAGCGAGTGGGAATGAGAGAAGATTAAAGGACCGGCGCTTCCTCTTCTCTTTCCTCGTCGAGTCGGTATGATAGACTGGGCTATCCCGTTCAGTCTATACAGGCGGACGCTTCGCCAACAGGAGGCAGTTTCATCATGCCCGTTTATTATGACAACGTAAGCCGCGACGATGACAGCTCCATCTTCCCTTCGTCTCAACCGTCGGCCTGTTGAAAATGGCAAGTCCCTTCTCAGCCCAACAGCCCTGATACAACGGCTAGTACAACGCCTCCAATGTGGCCGCCTCCTTTGCCGTGTGCACCTACGAGCCGTCGGCCCTCAGCCGCGTGACGGCGACGAAGAGGCCCGGATAGGTCAATGCGTCGGGAGCGCACGATGCCTCGGTCACCTACGGAACAAACGCTGCCTTCTCCGACTGTAAGATAAAAGAAGGGACGACATCATAGTGCAGACCTTCTCCGACAACCTGGCACAAACGGAAGAACGAATATTTCTATTTTGGTCCGGACTGCGAGGGAAAGACAATAGAGGAGCTGTTTCCTTTTGTTTCTCTCAAAAGCCGGGAGCAGGTCGATGATTACACCGTTCGTTACACATTCTCTTTTTTGGCGAATGATACGGACAAGTCCCGCCTTTTCGGCTGCCGCATTTACGATTTGACGTATTACAAAGATTACGGCGACAACCGGGGATATACGATGGCAGGCGTCGGCCATCTTCAAATTACCCAGACCGCTGCGTAAGATACCCGGTCAAGCTGAGACATCGCTAATCCGGCCAAGGCGGCTCCTGTGTTGCCTGGCTGGATGGTGTGTAGAAAGGGATTCGACCAGGAATAGGGCCGGTTTCTATGGCTGAACGGTTCGAGAGAGTGCCCGCCCCGCCGGCGACCTGACATATGCCGTGACAGTCAGCGGAGGAACCCCGACCTATGCCTTGGAAAGTGCGGAAGCAAGCGTCGACGGCACTGCACGATTTTTGAAGAACGGAACGACTATGACGCCGTACTACACCATCCGTGACCATCTTGGCAGCGTCCGGACCATCGTCAACGCCTCCGGCTCCGTCGTCGAGCGCAACGACTACTACCCCTTCGGAACCCGCACGACGTTCGGCTCCAGTTACGCGACCCTCGCAACCAACCGCCAGAAGTTCTCCGGCAAGGAAGATCAGAGCACGATCGGCAGTTCCACACTTCCGTACCTTGACTTCGGAGCCAGGATGTATGACGCGAAGCTGGTAAGATGGAGCACCTACGATCCGATGGCAGAGAAGTACTACGGGATTAATCCGTATATCTATTGCAATCCTGATCTTGTTCTTCTACATCATCAATGTCAAGAAGATGTGCGTCATGCCCGGCTTGACCGGGCATCTCTTCTTATTCTTTCTTCCTGACAGGCGTTCCCACTTGCATGACTTGTAACTGACAGATACTTCGATGACGGGTCAGGTCGGACTCCACGATGCGATCGCGGACCGCCTTTTTGACCGTACGGACCTGGCTGCTGGAAATGCCCAGCATCTTGCCGATCTCCCCGGGCCCGAATCCCATCTCCGTCAGGATGAAGACCGCCCGCTGTTGCGCACCGTCCAGTAACGCATCCACCTGTCGTACATCCTCCGGCAAATCATTGTAATTCGTTTCCAAGGCAGCTAACAGATTCCTGGAAACATTCGTCTTGTTTTCCTGAATGAAGCTGTTCAAGGCATCCTGCCTTTCCTTCTCCGGAAGATTATGGATAACCCCCAGCCGCTTGTTGATGCCGGAATACGTCGCTACTACCGCATTGACTATCGACTTGGCGACGGCATCTTTCAGGGCCTCCCGCTGCCGCAACGCCTCATTCCTGCGCATCAGCCGCCACTGCCAGAACAACAACGCGGCAACCATCAGCGCAAAAGCAAGCAAGAGCAACGCAACATTCCTTACCCGCCGTTCCCGCTCCAGTGCCGCCTCCCTTGAAGCCACGTCATACTGTTTTTCCAGTTCCAGGATCCGTTTCTCAGTCTTCTGTTCAAAGCTGTCGTGCAGCGCCTTGTATGCCAACTGGGCATAATGCGCCGTTGAATCGGCGTTACCTAGCTGATCGTATAGATCGGCGAGGATGCCGAAATGAACGTGATATAACAATGTGTCTGTTTCCCGGCGGTGTACCAGCGCATGCGTCTCGTAGAAAACGGCGCTGTCAATGTGACCCTCTGCTCGGCATAATTCAGCCAACAAATGGTTTTTGGGTCCGAGATCTTCCCGTGATGGATTCCATCTTAAAGCATAGAAACGGGCACTATCCAAATTCTTTTCAGAATATAAATAGTATAGCGCCTTTGCATTGTTTGTCTTTTCAAGCCTTACTTTGGGGAAGGAGGCCAATGCTTCGTCCAGATCCGACAAAACAGTACTTGCCTTATCGGTTTGGCCATGTTTAACAAGGCAGACAAGCAAGCTGCTATAATTTGAAATCAGATTCTTTTCATTTTCAAGGCTTTTCTCTAAATCAACAGCCGCCTGATAATATGTGATAGCTTCGTCCAAATTGAACGCACTTCGGTCATTGACTTGGCCAAGATAGAAACAAATCAGTGCTTTTAACCGATCATCCCGAGCCTCCTTGTATTCTTCCATGACCTCTAGTGCTTCTCGCATATAAAGACAAGCCCTCTCTTCGTCAGTTGTCAACTTGTGAAGGACTAGCCCATTATAAAAGAACGCACGTGCACGATTATGGTAATCCCCATGCTTCTCATACCATTTCCTTGATTCTCCAATCAGGGAATCATTGGAAAAGGGAATATGGTTTTTATGCTGTGCGATGGTCAACAATAGACCATAATATGCCTTCTCCCGCTTTTGAAAGTGAGAGGGATCAATCTTGTCTAGAATCTTATAGGAAGCAACCGGGTCCTCCCGCAAAAGAGTGTCTGCGACAGTCAGTTGTTTATCGGTCGTATCTTCGCCTTTGCTGCACCCAAAACAGAATCCGATAATAATCAGACAGAATAACCCATGTACAGAAAGACCAGCATTAAATCGTAAACGATCCACAATACAAATTGCCGGCCTGAACAAAGAGAGAATAATTACCCTGCGGAAGACTGGAAATGTCTAATATAATGAGTCCTGTTCTAGATATGTATTGTTGGCCAGAAAAGACATTCCCTGACAATCCCAAGGCCGAAGCATTGGCATAGCCTGAATAATTAATAAAAGTAATAACAATAGATGTCCCCGTTTTATACGCCGTAATTCCCAAGGTTTGTATACCTGTCGGATCTTCTCCATTATGCTGTTGCCCCAAATCTATAACCTCCGGATCACCCTCTTCACCGTCGTAGACCGGAGTTGTAGCATTCATCGTAAAAGCGGACAGCATCAAGACTGTCAAGAGAATCATATACTTTTTCATGGTCGTAAGATTTAATATACAAAAATGCAGCATTTTGTCCGCATTTCAAACCCAAAAGAAGCCTCTTTCAGTCCGATTGCGCGGCAATTTTCTCATAATATGAAGATTTTCAGCTTGTTTTTAATGATTCGATTGCGCCTGAGGGGCCTAATACTGCAATATGGCCACATTACTCAGGTACGTTAGATGGAGGTGCAATCGAACAATCCGAAAACATCAGATTGATAATAAGCCATGAAGTTTTCGTCGCGCAATCGGACTGAAGAGGCTTCTTTGCGCGATTAAAACACTGGCAAAAACACGCATTTTTGTACAACAAATCAGTCTATTATGGAAAAGTTTCTGATGTTCTTGATAGTCTTGTCGCTGGCGTCTCCTCTTCATGCTCAGTTGACATTGGGGAGAAGCCCGCAGCCTGCGACGCCGCAAGCAGCGGAGATGACGCACTACGGCGATCATGGAGTGAATCTCTATACGGGCCGCGTGACAGTGTCGATACCGATCGGGGAATACAAGGACAAGGACTTCACAGTCCCGGTTTCACTTGAATACAATTACAACGGGATGCGGCCGAACGAACAGGCGGCGGAGCCTGGCCTGGGCTGGATGTTATCCTGCGGCGGAATGATTACCCGGGAAGTGGTGGGAGCCGCTGATGAAGGAGAAATGGACGCAGAGGGGAGGCAGAGGTCATTTACGTTATACACTTATTCCGGTCAAACGTTATATGCTGACATCGAACCCTTCGACGACATTCCTTTCAGTTCGCTGGTTACAGGTGGAGTCATTTGCGGACAATTGCTGACAAATAACGATAAACCAGATGATGCGCTTACTGTCGCATATGCAATAAGTGGCCATTACTACGATGCATCTTCTGATATCTATCATTTCCGGATGCCCGGGCACAGCGGCAGTTTCTATCGCAGGGATGACGGGACTTTCGCCGTGTTTGATACGGGGGATGCCTGCGGTACTTATCATGTCGAGAAGGTCAATGCCCCCTGTGGCTATGGAGGGAAACGTTCCCAAATTACCATTATTACAGGAGACGGGTATCGTTATGTGTTCGGTTCCATTGAGAGTGACGATGCTTATCTGGACCGTCTATGGCTGGGCAAAGAACCCGGAGCAAAGAAAGGGACGATCATCGCGTGGCGGCTCAACAAGATTATCTCGCCCGGTGGACGAGTGCTGTCTTTTTCTTATTTGATCAAAAATGACGATCCCAACCGTTCCGTGCAGAATTTTTCACCGGACCGCTGGGTGTTCAGCTCATCCGGTTCCTTGAATCCCAACCTTTTCGGCACGAGCGTCAATTCGACCTACGCCCCGCTTGAAAAGATTATCGTTGACGGGAATACCGCCGTCCAGTTCTATTATAGCGAAAAGGATTCCCTGCAAAGCGGGAAGTTTCTGAATGGAGCCGGGCTTAATGATTTGAGACCTATTTATGCTACGAGGATGCTTGAATCCATTACCTGTGACAAAGTCATCACGCACCTTTCCTATTCGTGGAACAGCAGGGGCAACCCCTATCCGTTCTTGACTGAGATCCATACCGACGGCGTGGGATCCTGGCGAATGACTTACGAGGGGCTGACCGAGGGATATTTTCCCCCGTTCTGGACGGTGGCGACGGACCATTGGGGTTATCTAAACCAGACGGGAGAGAGTGCGTGTAGCCAACAAACCGTAGATTGGTCACGCGTGAGTGAGGACTCTTCCGGTCCTGATTACATTGAAAGCGAACCGACCAATTCATGCAAGCTGCCCGATACGCTGGCGGTTCGCCTCGGGCTGATGTCAGCGGTTTATTATCCCACAGGCGGCAGCACACATTTTTCTTATGCTGCAAACCGCTATGAGAAGATCGTGGACAAGCGGCGGGCCAACGACTATCATCTGCGAGACATCCCGGAAACCGGAGTCGGTCCGGGTGTCCGGATCATGGAGATCGAGAACCGTGACACCGACGGCACTGTAACCGACGCAAGGTTATTTAGTTACGATCCCGGGCGCCTGCTCTCATATCCCAGACACAAGATACGTTATAGTGGAAGAATCTACGGTTCTTCTCCCAGCTATTACGATTAGGTAGATGTGTACTATGCAACCACGGGCACTATCCTGCGTCCGGGATCCGTCATGCTGGAATATCCGTCCGTGACGGAAACGAGACTTGACGGATCCAAAACCGTTCATACTTTCACCAGCTGGACGGAGCGTCCCGATGAGATGACTGACATTTACACGCGGATGCATCGTCTTTCTGATGGCCCCGGCAGTAACATGATCGACACCGTATCGGACATAGTCAATCTTCGATATGTAAACAGGATCCTGGAGCCTCGGTCCAGTCTCCAGCATTTTCGGGGGTTACCGCTCAAGACTGCGGAATATGCTTCCGTCAGTTCATCTCCCCTGCAGACCGTCACCCTCTCATACGACCTGTCGGAACCAGAGTACCGGTCAGCATTTACCAACGTCGGAGAAGCCTATGCCCGTGTGAGACGGTATGCCGGAATGGCACGAGCCATGTCCCGGACCACTTCTACTTACTACGACCAGGACTCCGTGACGTCGGTAACGTGCTATACTTACAATAGCCGCGGTCAGGTAATCGATGAGCGGAGCAGGACCTCCGACGGGGATTCTTTGCGCACCACGCGCACGTTTCCGCAGGATTATCCGTCCGACACCACCCTCGCGGCGATGACGGACCGTAATTTCGTGTCCTATCCCGTAACGGAGGTTCAGTTGCGGCGCCGGAGCGGCTCTTCGTCGTGGGATACCACGGCGGCAGTGAGATACTTCTATGCTTTTCATGCGAACCTTCTGGACAGCGCGTTTTATGCCGTTTCTGAAGTCCGCCGCTGGGAAAGTGTAGGCATATGGGTAACCGAGAGCACTTACCTGTATGACAATGCGGGGAACATCATCCAACAGACCGATGCGGATGACATTTCCACCAGCTATGTATGGAACTGCGAGCACGGTGTCTCCATCATCATAGAGAACGCGACCCGTCAGCAGGTCGAGTCGTGCCTTGCCCAGTCACCTGCCGTCGACATTACGAATACGGCCGCGGCGGCGGCACGCCTGCGCAGCGGCCTGACCCAGGCCCGCGTCACGGACTTCGACTATCAGCGCTACGGTCTTCCGAAGCGGATGACCAACCCTGCAGGCCATACTTTCTGGTACACGTACGATGACAATGACCGCCTGATCACCGTCCGTGAAGATGACGCCGGCATACTGCAGCAGTACCATTACAACACAGTAACCCGATGACGAAATGAAGATGTCCTTTGTTCATACCCTAATGGCAAAAGCTGTTGCCCTTGCTTTTAGCCTGCTGCTGGGCGCAGTTCCGCTCCATGCGCAATATGAAGTACAGACGAGCATCGACTACTTCTCAACCAGCGGCGAGATTCCGGTTGTGCCCGCCGGCGAAGACGTCGAGATCGAATTCGGCTTTTACAACGGCGGTCCTTCGGCCAGCACGCTCCGCGCACTCGTACTGCAGGCCGTCGAGAATGCAGGCTGCAGCGACGTCATCACCGAAATCGCCGTCACCTACACTTACGGAAACTACGAGGGGAAACTGACATTGACGGTTGCCGCCAACACGGAAGGATACCGCGAAATCGATGTCACGGCATCTTCCGGTTCCGTAACCCTGACACAGGACGTGCAGGGCTCCGCAGTGTATACCCTGACCAAGACAAGCCCCTCCACGAGCACGATCTGGCACGGGCAGACCGTGAACTTCCGGCTCTCCGGATCAGATGACTTCGCCACATACCAGTTGTGCCGTACGCAAGGGAACATTACCACATGCTCCGATCCCGTTCCGGGTACGAACAGCGCCCTTTCGTTCACCGATACCCGTGCCGGAACGTATACGGCACAGTCCGACTATCCCTCTTTGGTGGAAATGAACGGCAGCGTCGCGGTCAGTTACCTGGCGTTCTACGGCTATTCCCATACGTTTTCTACGGCCTCCTACAATCTCGATCCCAACGGCGGTACACTTAGCGTCCCGTTCACGCGCAACACTTCGTCGAGCCTCTCCCAACTGACGACGATCCTGTCGGCTTATAGCAGCGGACAGTCATCGGAGTGGGACGGCACGGTGCAGGTCGCCCTCGGCGCAAACGGCCTAACGCTGACCTGGGGCCCGAACCTCGGGGCCGCCATACGCAACTGCACGTATTTCGTCAATAGCGACGGCGACACGCTGACCTTCTTCGTCCCCTCCGGTGGAGAGATTCTCCAGCAGGACTATACGCTTACGAACAACGTGATCACGCTGGCATCTTCCCAGCACCTGGTATCATACAGCCTGCTTGCGCCTGACGGGACAGTTGCCAGCACACAGACGGGCAACGGCAGCCCCCTGTCGTTCACGGTACCCTCATCGCCTGCGGGCACCTGGCGCATCCGCGCTTCGTACAAAGGGCAGTCGCTGCTGCTGCGGGCAGGCATAGCGGTGACTTCCACCGGAGAAGTTCTTGACGGTGGTGAGAACTGGATCCTTCGCCGTTCGCTCCGCGACAGCCTCGGCACGTCCGTGATGCGCGACATTACCTACTACGATGGACTGGGTTATCCGGTACAAACGATTCAAGCAGATGCTTCACCTACGGGCGGGAGTCTCGTCACGCCTGTCTATTACGACAACGTGCGCCGCGATGATGCCCGGACGTACCTGCCCTTCGTTTCTTCCACGGGGCTGTCGAATGTATCAAATCCCTTCACGGCACAGCAGACTTGGTACACCGGTCAGTACAACGCTTCCGAGGGGGCGGCGGCCTATGCCGTACGCGCCTATGAGCCTTCGGCACTGAACCGTGTGACAGCTACGCGCCGCCCCGGCTCGACCTACGCATCCGGCAGTCACGATGCCGAGGTGTCCTACAGTACGAACGCCGCCGGTTCAGTCTGGAAGGTAAAAGAAGGAGCGACCTCGGCGACGCTCACCGTCAGCGGATACTATCCCGCGGGAAGCCTTCACTGCGTGACGGCCGTCGATGAGGACGGCATCACGGTGCAGACGTTCACCGACAACAGGGGATGTACCGTGCTGGAACGAAGGAACCTTCCTTCCAGCCAGACGGCGGATACGTACTACGTGTACGACGGCGCCGGCCGTGTGACCTGGGTGGTGACGCCGGAAGGAAGCGCCCTGCTCACAAGCAGCACGTCGTGGACGATCGACGCGACCAATGCGGCAAACCATTGCTATCGCTACACCTACGACGGACTGGGACGCCTGACGGAGAGAAGGCAGCCAGGACGTGCCGTCGAGTATTTCGTGTATGATCCTGCCGGCAGGCTCGTCGCCCGTCAGGACGGCAATCTGCGTACGGCAGGAAAGTGGGTATTGTCGAAGTATAACCCCTTTGGGGAAGAGATCCGACAATACCTGACGGGAAGCAACGTCTTCTCCTTCTCTGGTCTGAAGAATGCCTTCGCATCCAGCGCGAATCCGGCGGGCGTCTATACGCAGGTGTCGAATATCCTGCTTTTGGAGCGGAGTTACGACACCAGGCCTGCGGGGGCTCCGGCCTTTGCACCACCGTCCAATTCCATCGTGGCTCCCGACGATACCGCCACGATGAACGGAGGTCGACTGCTGTATGAGAAATTGGCGGACCTCTCGACAATCGCATCAAGCACGGTACGGTATGTACTGAGGGCATATTACTACGACAGGCAAGGCCGGCTGCGGCAGCAGGTGGAGACCGGTCCGCTGAGCGGAACGCTCCGGACAAGCCTGCGCTATGACTATGTCGGGAGCGAGGATCGACGGTCAGTATCGGGGACACTGGGAGGGGCCACAAGCACTTTGGACCGCACAGCATTTTTCGATAGCCGAAGCCGTCTCCTGAGGGAGAGTGCGATACTGGGAATGAAAACGGCGGCGGTTCGTCATGGTTACGATGTCTTGGGCCGCCACAAGTGCGACACGCTCACCGCGACAGGCGCCGCAGGCATCGTCACCAACACCTACGACATCCACAGCCAGCTGCTGACGCGCACGGCAAAGAAAGGATCAACAACGCTCTTCGAGGAGACCCTCCGCTATGAAAGCCCGACGAGGGGAACGGCGGCAAGGTACGCCGGAGGCCTGTCGGAGGTGATGACGCAGCAGGGATATTCGACGGCCAACACCTACGGCTTCACCTACGATGCGGCAGGACGGCTGATGACGACGACACGCTTCACGGGCACCTCCGGCACTTCGGGCTCGGCGGCCTATACTGAGCGGAACCTGACCTACAACCGGAACGGAGCACTGCTGACGCTCAAGCGCTACGGCTCCAGTGCATCGACTGCGCAGGACGACTACTCATATACCTACAGCGGCCCGCTGCTGACCGGCGTGAGCGGAAAGGACGACGGCTCGAACATCAACGCTTCGTTTACTCACGACGGCAACGGCAACACGACGGCCGACGGCCGGGCGAACCTGACGTTCACCTACAACCTCCTGAACCTCCCCGAGACCGTGACCAGCGGAAACATCCAGACGGTCACCTATCACTGGCTCGCTGACGGAACGAAATTCCGCGTGGAAGACGCAAGCGGCAACGGTGTGATCTATGCCGACGACCTGACCTATGCCGTGACCGTCAGCGGAGGAACCCCGACCTATGCCTTGGAAAGTGCGGAAGCAAGCGCCGACGGTACTGCACGATTTTTGAAGAACGGTACTGCCATGACGCCCTACTACACGATACGGGACCATATCGGAAGCGTAAGAACGATTGTCAACGCCTCCGGCACCGTCGTCGAGCGCAACGACTACTATCCCTTCGGAAGCCGGACGACGTTCGGGACCAGCTATCCGACACTCGCGAGCAACCGCCAGAAGTTCTCCGGCAAGGAAGACCAGACGGCCGTCGCCGGCTCCACGCTCCCCTACCTCGACTTCGGAGCGAGGATGTACGACGCGAAGCTCGTAAGATGGAACACCTATGACCCCATGGCGGAAAAGTACTACGGAATCAATCCGTATGTCTATTGCAATGGGGATCCGGTGAATATGGTGGACAAACGAGGACTATTTATGGATAATTTTATTTTTGAAAAAGGTCGTTATAAGGAAAGAGTCCCCGTCCCGAATGAGCCCCATAAACTTATTGTCATTAACAATGAGGAAACAATTGAAGCCACATTTGCGGATCCTGACAATGACCCTTCGTCAATCACCAATAATACACGAGTTCATATCGTATCAAATGAAGATATTTCAAATATTATAAAACAATCCGGAGCGTACAATGAAGATAATCACGGACTAATAGCAGGAATACGATATTTAAAAAATGAAAGCGTCGCAAATAAACTAACGGGCGGAAAGTTAGACTTCACGGGAAGTGAAGAGTATTATATCGACCCTGATGATTTATATATTACTCAGACAAAGGGAGAAGGGGCTATTGCACATAATGGTTATAATTACGGAAATTTTTTATGGGGAGCAAGTGCAAGCGCATTAGGCGTCCCACTGTCAATAGCAAAGATAGGGGCACATTATTACAACTTTTTTCTCGACCCCTCAACCAAATGGACTCTTGATTCTAAAGATGATCAATTTTCAATATCTGTCGGTTACCATTGGCAAAATGAAAACAAATAGTTCAATACTGATTATCATATCATTTATATTATTTATTTTTTGTACGAGTTGTGGGGTAAAAGGACAACAGCTACCCTATAGTGAGCGTCAATTGATCGCTGACTATGGATCTTACCCTTTTGAGAATTGGCAGGATTGGAGTGTTTCCTATCGCGAAGGTGCTAATTATTATCTTGCGTGTCATCACAATGAGGATACGCTTGACAAAATCATTTTTATGAAAAAAGACACCATAACAGTATTGTCCCACTCCTCCATAAATGATTCAAAGTATTATTTATCTCTCAATGAATTGAAGCAGTCGGGCGATTGGGATCGTCTCTATCCCAATACAGACTATACGGTTTTCTGTCAAATCTCTCTCTTTATCACGAACAACCATTTGCTCAGCGTTAAGGTAACCGACGAGCGTATTTTTATTAAAGGGAAGGATTTTGAAATATGGAGGCCATGTGGCGAGGACAAAGACTGGTTCCGTAAAAAGGATTTGTAGTTTTTTCGTATTTCAAATTCTGTACTCTCAGTTTTGTTTTGAAAATTGGAATAATGTTAGAAATCATATGGATGCGCGCATTTATAATTATGTGTATTTCCCGAAAACCCAGAGATTGTATAATGTTGAATTTGAGAAACCAAGATATATAAGGAATATTGGAAACGATTATAGGAGGTTTTTCTTTGGCACATTAAACAATCGATAGCGATGAATAAGTTTGTACTTTTGTTTATTATGGCTTTTGTCTGTCTGTCCTGTCGGCCATATAGGGCGCACATTGAAGGCGGAGTTATGGGATGTCAATCGTTTGCGCGGCAAGATATAAAGGATTCTTTAGACTCCTTTCTAGAGAATCGCCAGTTATTCGATGAAAAGGCTTCATTAGATTATCTCGGTATATTTTGTTTTAAATCGCAAAAGGACACGCTCATTCGATTTCTTCTTTCCGATGATTTGGGAGAGGTCTTGTCAGATGATTATATATATGTTGGATCCCTACCATATAAGGATTGTGAGATCTATCTATGTTTTCAAGGGTCAATTCGTCAAATCGATGGTATTAAAAACGCTTGTTTTGATGGAAAACGATTAGATTCACTTCAACGAAAAAGAATGATGGATACATCAACTAAACATGTGCACGGAATGGAGCGAGTATATCGGTATAACTCAAATTGCTTACTGTCGCTGGTTCGAGCGTATCAATACAATTTATGAGAAAAGCCGCCCGGACGGAGACGGATAGGCGCCCCTACCGGGCATAACAACGCCTCATATGGGAAGGACAGCGGCTCGATGCTGAGTGCTTCGTTCACACACGAGACCAATGGCAACACGACGGCCGACGGAAGGGCGAACCTGACGTTCACCTACAACCTCCTGAACCTTCCCGAGACCGTGACCAGCGGAAACACTCCGATGGCCACCTACCACTGGCTCGCCGACGGAACGAAATACCGCGTGGAAGACGCAAGCGGAAGCGGCGTGATCTACGCCGGCGACCTGACCTATGCCGTGACCGTCAGCGGCGGCAACACAACCTATGCCCTGGAGAGTGCCGAAGCAAGCGCCGACGGCACTGCACGATTTTTGAAGAACGGTACTGCCATGACGCCGTATTACACAATAAGGGATCATCTGGGAAGCGTAAGAACGATTGTCAACGCCTCCGGCACCGTCGTCGAGCGCAACGACTACTACCCCTTCGGAAGCCGCACGACGTTCGGAACTAGCTACGCCACGTTGTCAAGCAACCGCCTGAAATTCTCCGGCAAGGAAGATCAGACGACCGTCGCCGGATCCACGATCCCGTACCTCGACTTCGGCGCGAGGATGTATGACGCGAAACTCGTAAGGTGGAACACCTATGACCCCATGGCGGAAAAGTACTACGGAATCAATCCGTACGTCTATTGCAATGGGGATCCGGTGAATCTGGTGGATATAGAGGGAGGACATCCCGTTGTTTATGCTTTGCTAAAAGGATTAGTTGGTGCTGTAGCAGACGCTGGCGCACAGATTACCGTTTCAAGGGCTGCTGGACTGAGTTTTGGACAAGCTGTATCAAATATTGATTATACAAGCGTGGGAGCATCTTTTGTTACTTCTGCTTTAGCTATTCCAGGAATGTCTACAACAGCAAAAGTTGTTTCTGCCTCGGTAATTGCAACTGATGTACTTTTCGATATCAATATGGAGGGGGATATCCAATCAGTTGGCGGTATTGTCGGGAATAAGAAGCCCAACGCAAAAGTAGCCATTGATGTAGCGGCCAATGCTTTACCTGGTGGAGAGAAAGTAATCAATGATTTTACGTCAGGCTTTACGAAGGCTATTGACGCTGATTTAGGTTCAAAAGCAGCTGCTACACTTACAAAGGAAGCCAAAACGTCATTGAAACAAGCACGAGAAATTGCTAATAATAAATATTTACAATTAATTACAAAAGGTGTTGCTATTTATTCAGGAGGTCTTATGGAAGGATCTTCAAAAGAAGCGGTAAATACAATTATTCCGAATTCTTACAAAAACAATTCAAATCCGGCATATGATCCCTCTTGTCAACCCGTTGATGCTACGCGTGTAAACAAGGTAAATCTTAATCGTTTTTAGAGCAATGAAAAAAAAGGATATCAGTTTATATGCTATTACTATTATTGTTTGTTTTTCAATAGTATTCATTTTTGAAATAGGAGGCTATATTAAAAACCAGTCTTTGGTTAAGAATGCAGAATGTACAGAAGCTATCGTGATTGACCATTTTTACACTATACGATACACAGATTATTTCAGTTATGTTTTTTATGATAATAATAGAGAGTATCAAGGTAGTGGACATTATTATCCCCAAATAGAGAAGTTTACAGTTGGTGATACTATTGTTGTAATTTATAATAAAAAGAATCCTAAAAACAACATGCCCAAAAGGGAGTTTTAAATTGTAAGCGCCTCCGATAACAACGGCCAACCCTTTCCTGCACGCTATGACCGGCGGCACGATGACCGTCCCCTTCACTGAGGTGACCCCCAAAAGTTGGATGGATTCTCCACTTTCCCTCGGCAAAATACGAAATGAAATTATTATGAGGTTTTATTATCTTCTTTTCGTGTTGTTCTTTGTATCATGCGGAAGGGGGTGGTATGCTGATCAACACAACCTATGCCCTTGAGAGTGCCGAAGCAAGCGCCGACGGTACTGCACGATTTTTGAAGAACGGTACTGCCATGACGCCCTACTACACAATCTGGGATCATTTGGGAAGCGTCCGGACCATCGTGAACGCTTCCGGCTCAGTCGTGGAACGCAACGACTATTACCCCTTCGGAACCCGCACGACATTCGGTACCAGTTACGCGACCCTCGCAACCAACCGCCAGAAGTTCTCCGGCAAGGAAGACCAGACGACCGTCGTCGGCTCAACGCTCCCGTATCTCGACTTCGGAGCGAGGATGTACGACGCGAAGCTCGTCCGCTGGAACACCTATGATCCGATGGCGGAAAAGTATTATGGGATTAACCCGTATGTCTATTGTGCGGGGGATCCGGTGAATCTGGTGGATCAGGAGGGAAAAGATGTGTGGGAAGTTGATAAGTCGGGTAGAATTAAGAAAACAGAAAGGAACAAGCAGATTGATTAATTCTATCTCATAGATGATAAGGGTACTCGTTCTGAATCTATTTCTTTCGATTATGGAACAGTGACGTCAACAAAAAGAAGTAGCAGACTATTGGATAGGAAAACCACTACAATAAAACTATCAAGTGAAGAAGCTGGAGCAGACTTGTTCAAGTTTTTCGCAGATAACTTACAAATAGAATTTGGATTAATTACAATGAAAAAAAAGGGGCGGCAATAGTATCTTCCCATAAAGAGTCAGAAGTCCCTGTTAGTGATGAGGCAAAAAAACTTAATCGCGAATGGGACTCCCATATTACAAGAATAATCCACAATCATCCAGGAAATACAGGGCCCTCTAGCTTTAGACCCGGTCAAACGGAAGGAGACAAGGCATCGGCGAAAAAAATGCTTAAAGCAGAGCATTATGTGTACATACCCAGTAGTGAGAGCTTGATTCGTTATGATGAGAAAAGAATCTATGATACGAAAAAGTGGGATGAAGTATTTCCTATAACTGTTAAATACAAGTAGTTGTGCTAGTGTCATGAAAACAAAGATTAGTATTATCATTTCTGCGATTTTGGTGCTATCCTGTGGGAATAATTGGCAATCGGATGAAACAGATAACATTGTTTTGTCTGAGTTCTCAAAAGAACTGATATCTTTATATTTACAAGATTCTATCGTTTTATCGCTCAAGGAAGCATATGATGAAATAACATTATGTTGTTTTGAAGTTGATTCTCATATGGTTATTAATATTTGGGAGAATCATAGTCAACAATACCGTTATTATTGCACTAGTTGCTATGTGGGGGATTATCAGTATTTGGGCAGAACTTTTTGGGAAGGAAAAACTATCCGATTTTTTGGAAAAGAGAACCAGCGATTTTTCATAATAAATGGGAATGCAAAAAAACAAGGTCGTTGCAGGACGATTAATATTGAGTATGATCCTTTAGAATGGTATCTTTTCTTTAATAAGGATTATTCTTTAAATCACGAGTATACGAACCTGGTTTATGAGAATCGGGATCTAAGCGTCGTTGATGCGCTTGTCTCTGAGCATTTCGGCCGAAATCCCGGGCTGAATAATAGGCATACACCTACAACGTTCTGACCCTGCTGGAGACAATGCTGAGTGACTCCTCTCAAGTGAAATACCATTGGCTTGCCGACGGGACGAGGTATCGCGTGGCAGATGCAAGCGGCAACGGCGTAATCTACGCCGGAGACCTAACATTCACCGTAGCTGTCAGCGGTGGAAACACGACCTATGCCCTTGAAAGTGCGGAAGCAAGCGCCAATGGTACTGCACGATTTTTGAAGAACGGTACAGCCATGACACCCTATTACATGATACGGGACCATCTGGGAAGCGTCCGGACGATCGTCAATGCCTCGGGCACGGTGGTAGAGCGCAACGATTACTACCCGTTTGGCACGAGAACGACGTTCGGGGCCAGCTACGCCACGCTGTCGGCCAACCGCCAGAAGTTCTCCGGCAAAGAAGATCAGACGACGGTCGCCAGCTCCACCCTCCCGTACCTCGACTTCGGTGCCCGGATGTACGACCCGATAATTCTATCGGAGAATAGGTGATACATAAACTCCCTCTATCCGACTTATAAAGGTTTACATCCCATCTGGCTTAGTCGTATATTTCTGATTAGGATGATTCTTCATCTCAGGTATTGTATAATACAATTTTTGTTCAGCAAGCAGCCGTTTAATGAATTTGGATTTCAAATAATTCTCTGTTCGGTGCAATAGTTTGGATAATTCATTAACACTTAACGGTCTAAAGGAACACAAAACTAGAATAACAGAGTCGACTTTTTGTGCATCATTAGATCTTCGACCAATAGAAAGGATAAGGCGATCAACATCTTTAGGAAGGTTCGGATTACTGTCTCCCTCTGGCACACTAAAATCTTGAGGTGGAACACTAGCGGTTTCTTCAGGCACACTAATGTTTTCTACTGGCACACTAACACCAGAGACTGGAACACTAAGCGATAGGCTTGGAACATTATAATCTTCATTCGTAACACTAATAGTGTCTTTCCCTGAAAAAAGTTGACTCACAAACACGAGTTAACTTTTTTCAGGGAAAGACACATTCAATTATTCAAAGTATAGATTTGAGAATTTTGTAAAATACTTTTGAGAATTTATTCTTGTGGATTTGAGAAATTCGTGTAACTTTGTCTCCAGTAAACAATTAAGATTATACTACACAATCCTTGCTATCGTAAATCGTGAGATATGTATAGCCGTTCACAATATAAAGAACTGAAATCTAGGATAGAAGAACCACGGGATAAGATACAGGTGGTGTCCGGACCGAGGCAAGTAGGTAAGTCGACATTAGTGAAGCAGGTGCTTCAAGATGTGGACTCACCTTTTATGCTTGTGAGTGCCGATAACGTGGACAAGGAGAACACGGGGTGGATTAGTGAAATGTGGTCCACTGCACGGGCACGAATGAAAGCATCTGGAGCAACGGAGTACCTGCTTGTGATTGACGAGGTGCATAAGGTGGATAACTGGAGCGAAGCGGTAAAGAAAGAATGGGATGACGATACGTTCAACGACTTGAGCTTAAAGGTCGTTATCCTAGGTTCGTCACGTCTATTGTTGAAGGACGGGTTGACGGAATCGCTCGCTGGGCGTTATGAATTAATTAGAATGCCACATTGGAGCTATGGAGAAATGCATGACGCATTTAATATGGATCTGGACCACTACATCTACTTTGGGGGTTATCCCGGAGGAGCCAAATATGTGTATGATGAACGTCGCTGGCGGAAGTATATCAGGGACAGCATTGTGGCGCCGGCTATTGAGCGAGACGTGCTTCAAACCAAAATGGTATATAAACCGGCACTGATGAGGCAGTTGTTTGAGTTGGGCTGTGCCTATTCGAGCGAGGAACTGTCGCTGAACAAGATGTTGGGACAATTGCAGGATGCTGGGAACGTGACCACGCTGGCCGGGTATCTGACCACGCTAGATGAGTCGCGGATGCTGTGCGGACTGCACAAATATGCATCAGATAAAGTAAGAAAGTACAATTCGGTACCCAAACTGATGGTATATAACACGGCCTTGTTCTCGGTGCAGAGCGGCATGAACTTCAACAAAGCGTTTACCACGCCCAAAGCCTGGGGACGCTGGGTTGAAAGCGCTGTTGGAGCCTATCTGCTCAATGAGGCTGATGAATACGACTATAAGCTTTACTATTGGCGGGAGCGTGATGACGAGGTTGATTTCGTGATAGATGCGGACGGCAAGCTAATAGGGATTGAAGTGAAGAGCGGACGAAGGACCATGAATGAAGGACTTGGCGAGTTCAAGAAGCATTTTAATACGGCGTACTCGTTTGTGGTGGGCTCCGGCGGTGTTCCTGTCGAAGAGTTCCTAAGCTGGGATTTGGGACGGCTGATATATGAGTAAATATAACCTTTCTCAAAAAGGAGTGGAAATTCCGCCGCAAACTAACCCCCTTCTCCATCTAATCTTTTGCGAAGATACGGAATTCCCAGGATTTTCAATTGTTAATTCCCAAGATTTTTAAAACATAAGCCTAATTATGCTCGTAGATATCACCAACGAGGGGAAAGGCATCGCTAATCCAGCCAAGGCAACGCAGGAGTTACCTTGGCCGGATGGTGTGTTGAAGAGCATCCGGCCATGAAAAAGGCCGGTTTCTTTGGCCGAAAGATGCGAGAGTGGGGGAGACGCCGTCTAAAGGACCGGCGGCTCTTCGCCGCTGTCCTCGTCCAGCCGGTTTTCCCACAGGTATTTCTTGGTTTCGCGGGCGATGACGCCGCTGAGCAGCAGGATGGCCACGAGGTTCGGAATAGCCATCAGTGCGTTGGCGATGTCGGCCAGGTTCCACACCACCGAGAGACTCAGCACGGAGCCGGCGAAGACGGCGGCGATGAACAGGGTCCTGTAGATGCCGATGATGATTCTCCTGGCCTTCTGGCTGTGTCCGGCCAGGTATTCGATGGCCCGTTCGCCATAGTACGACCAACCCAGGATGGTGGAGAACGCAAAGGTAACGATGCCGATGGAGAGGATCAGCGGCCCGACGTAGGGCAACTTGTCGAAGGCTGCCTTGGTGAGGGCCGCGCCCTGCGTGCAGTCGATGTCAGGATGGGCCACGATGCTGCTCACCAGTACCAGGCCGGTCAGGGCGCAGACCACGACCGTATCCCAGAAGGTGCCGGTGGAGGAGACGAGCGCCTGCCGCACGGGGTTGCGGGTCTGGGCGGCGGCGGCGACAATCGGAGCGGAACCTAGACCGGACTCATTGGAAAAGAGACCGCGGGCGATACCGAAGCGGCAGGCCATCAGGACGGTGGTTCCGATGAATCCGCCGCCGGCGGCACGGGCCGTGAAAGCGGAGCGGCAGATGAGCCGGATGCTTTCGCCCAGGACCGACCAGTTCAGGCCGAGAATCACCAGGCAGCCCAGCACGTAGAAGGCCGCCATGAACGGAACGAGCGCCGAGCAGACCCGGGCGATGCCTTTCACGCCGAAGACGATGACCAGCAGCACCAGCAGGGCCACGATGATACCCACCACATACTGGGAGAAACCGTAAGTCTCATTGAGCAACATCGAGATGGAGTTGGCCTGGACGGTGTTGCCGATGCCGAAGGCGGCCAGGGCCGTGAAGACGGCAAAAAGGATGGCCAGCCATTTGGCGTGCAGGCCGCGCTCCAGGGCGAACATCGGGCCGCCGAGCATTCGTCCGTCCTTCGTCTGGACGCGGTACTTGACGGCGAGCAGGCCTTCCGAATACTTGGTAGCCATGCCGAAGACGCCCGTGATCCAGCACCAGAGCACGGCGCCGGGTCCGCCAAGCGTGACGGCCGTGGCCACGCCGACGATGTTACCGGTGCCGATGGTGGCCGCCAGGGCCGTGGCCAGGGCGCCGAATTGGCTGACGTCCCCCTGCGCGTTTTTGTCTTTGGTAACGGAAAGCCGGATGGCCTTGCCCACCCGCAGTTGCGGGAATCGCAGCCGGAGGGTCATAAAAACGTGGGTGCCAAGCAGGAGGATGATCATCGGCCAGCCCCATACGGCGGACGATATCTTTTCGATGAGGGTCGCGACTGAATTCATGGAAAAAACGTTATCTTTGCAAAGATACTAAAATGAGATTGAAAATGAAAGGGAAAACCCTGCACCGCTTTTGGCTGGCCGCGATGCTTCCGATGCTGCTGCTGTTGCAGGCCTGTCCCTCGGATCCCCAGGACGATGAGGAAAAGGCCCGGATTGCGGCAGATGTTGATTATCAGGCCAAGACCTATCTGCGGACACAATATATGGATGTCTATTACTGGTGGCGCGACGAGGTCAAGGATCGCAACGCGACCCTCAAGCCGTACGACTACGATATTTACGATTTCTTCGAAAAGATGCTCTACAAGGATGACCGCTGGAGCTGGATGTGCGACAAGGAGTATTACATCTCCGACGAGACTGGCGTGATCACCGGCACCTGGGGAATCAGCCTCGGCCAGGCTGTGGAGTATTATAAGGATTATGGGTTGCGCGTCCGGTATATCTATCCAGGTTCTCCCTTCGAGCCCTACGGCATCACCCGGGGTGCCGTCCTGACCCACATCAACGGGCAGAACGTGGAAGACCTGCCCAACGCCCCCTTTACCAACGAAAAGCTGAAAATCTATCAGGACAACTTCTTCAAGTCCCCGCAGACATTCACGTTCCGCCTCGTCGACGGGCGCGATACCACTTTCACGGCGTCGATGCTGCCTGAGCTTCGTACGCACACCAACCTGATCACCCGCATCATCCAGCCCGGGGAGTTTCCAGGCCTGTCCGTACCGGTGGGCTATTTTCATTTCATGGCCTTCAAGGCCAATTTCCTGGGCGATATCGCCGAATCGATGACCTGGTTCCACGACCAGGGTATCCGCAACCTGATTGTGGACCTGCGCTACAACGGCGGCGGTGATTCCCGCGCCAGCGACACGCTGATGACCTATCTGGCCCCCAAGTCAGCAGTCGGTAAGCCTTACGTGATCCGTAAGCACAACAGCTATCTGGGTACACTCGACGACTCCTTCAAGGATGAGAACAACACCTACAACATCGGTGCGAACGCCGCCTCACTCGACCTCGACCGCATCTATTTCATCACCGGACCGGGTACCGCTTCGGCCAGCGAGATGGTGATGAACGGACTCAAGCCGTATATGGGCGAAAAGATGCAGATGGTGGGCGACACTACCTACGGCAAGCCCAACGGCATGTATGTACTGATGTACCCCGGCTCGAATTCAGACTATCAGGCGTACAACAAGGGCAATTATGACAAACTCCAGTGGGTGTTCCTGCCCATTGCTTTCTTCAACCAGAATTCCCGGGGCGAATCTATCCCGTGGGATGGTTTCGTGCCCGACAACTACCGTCCGGACGATCTGTATCACGACTTCGGCGTCGAGGAGAGCGACATCAAGGCCTGCCTGACCCACCTGGTCTCCGGCACCTGGCCTGCCCTGCCTTCCGCCACGCAGCAGAGCGTCTCGACCAAGGCAGGAAAGCCGCGATATCGGATTGATACGGAAGAAGATAAACCTGGTTATGGCCGCTATACCGTGCGGGAGCACGGTTTTTAGCGGAAATCCCATCTTTTTTTCAATTTTTTCATGGAAAATTTGGAATATTGGTTGAAGCTTTTTAATTTTGAAATCAAATAGTTAGACGAAATTTCACATATTTATTCATTAAAATAATAACCCCAAAAACCATGAAAGAACTCGTTGAACAAATCAATGCGGAGATCGCCCTCTTCCAGGCGAACGCCAACCTTCAGGTGACCAAAGGCAACAAAGCTGCCGGTACCCGTGCTCGCAAGAACGCTCTCAACATCTGCAAGCTGATGAAGGATTTCCGGAAAGCGTCGGTTGAGGCTGCCAAATAAGCTCTCCGTTGTTTTGAAAAAAGGGACCGCCTCTATCCGGGGCGGTCCTTTTTTTGCATGTGAGTAACCGTTAACTCGAACGCCATGGATTCCGTCAGAATTGATAAATTTCTTTGGGCCATCCGTGTCTACAAGACGCGGACCGATGCTACCGATGCCTGCAAGGGGAGTAAGGTCACGGTGGGCGGGACCGATGTCAAGCCGGCCCGCGAAGTGAAGGCCGGCGACGTGATCAACGTCCGCAAAGGGCCGGTTCTTTATACCTATAAAGTATTGGCGCCGCTGGAGAAGCGGGTCGGGGCCAAGGATGTGCCCACCTATGCCGAAAATCTTACGCCACAGAGCGAACTCGACAAACTGCACGCGCCGGTGGAAACCTTCTTCATCCGCCGGGATCGCGGGACGGGCCGTCCCACCAAGAAAGAGCGCCGCGAGATGGATTCGCTCTACGGCTCTTTCTTTGTTGATGATTCAGGAGACGACGACTGAGACTCAGCCGCCGGTTTGGAACGGTTGAACTGGGTCATGGCCCGGTCAATACCTTCGGTGCCATAGCATTTGATGCAGGCGATGGCCCGTTCCAGCAACTCGGGCATGGCCCGTTTCTCTTCGAGCAGCAGTTCACCCAGCACGAAGTCCACCTGGTGGCCTTCGGCGAATCCGCCATTGCCTGTTCCGACGCGCAACCGGGCATAATCGTCGCTGGCCAGGGAGTAGTCGATGCTCTTGAGGCCATTGTGCCCGCCGGCAGAGCCGCGCTTGCGCAACCGGAGTGTCCCGAAAGGGATGGCCAGGTCATCGACCACCACCAGCAGATTCTCCTGCGGGATGCGGGTCTTCTGGAGCCAGTAGTGCACGGCCTTGCCGCTCAGGTTCATATAGGTAGAAGGTTTCAGCAGGAAGAATTTCTGCCCCTTGAACGAAATCTCCGTCGTGGCGCCGTAGCGTCCGACAGTAAAAACAGCATTGGATGCCTGAGCCCAGGCATCCAATACCATAAAACCCATATTGTGTCGGGTGGCGGCGTATTCTTCACCGATGTTGCCCAGACCGACGACAAGATAGTTCATAAGAAGGAATTATTCGGCCGTCTCGGCAGCGGCGGCGGAGTTGCGGGTAGCGCGGACGGCGCAGACCAGCGTACCCTTCGGCGAAACGATCTGGAAACCGTCGTACTTGAGGTCGCCGGCGTTGATCTGCTTGCCCAGGCCGAGGTTGGTGATGTCGACCGGAAGTTCGTCGGGCAGGTTTTCGGCCATGCCGCAGACTTTGAGCTTGCGGGTCGGAACATTCAGTTTGCCACCCTGGCGGACACCGATGGAGTTGCCGGTGATCTTGATGGGCACGTCGATGGTGACGGGCTTGGACGGGTCGAGGGCGAGGAAGTCCACGTGGAGGGCGCGGTCGGTGACCGGGTGATACTGGATCGCCTTGAGGATTGCCTGGTGGCCTTCACCTTCGATGTCGAGGTCCACGATGTGGGAGTACGGAGTGTGGGTGAGACCCTTCAGCTCCTTCTCGTCGACGGAGAAAGAAACGTTGTCAATGCCGGCGCCGTAGATGACGCAAGGCACTCTCTCTTCTTTGCGGACGCTCTTGACGTCAGCCTTCTTACCGGTAATTCTCTTCTTACCTTTGAGTTCGAAATGCTTCATTGCTGTTTGATTTAAAATGTGTTACTCAAGCCGGGACGGGCCCGGCTCCCATTGCACCAAAAGGGTTCCCTTTTAAGCGGCTGCAAAGGTATGAAAAATTTTTGTAAATCAGTGGATAATGTATATATTTGCATTAGATTATAATAATTCTAAATTAAACAACCTTAAAAATAGAAACACTATGGCAAAGAAATGGATCTGCACCGTCTGCGGTTACGTGCACGAGGGCCCCGAAGCGCCCGAAAGATGCCCCCAATGCAAGGCCCCGAAGGCCAAATTCAATGAACTGGTCCAGAGCGAAGGCGGCCTGACCTTCGTCGATGAGCACAAGCTCGGCGTGGCGAAAGGCTGCGATCCCGAAGTCTGGCAAGGCCTGCAGGATCACTTCCGCGGTGAATGCTCCGAAGTGGGCATGTATCTGGCCATGAGCCGTCAGGCCGACCGCGAGGGTTATCCCGAAGTAGCCGACGCTTTCAAGCGTTACGCCTGGGAAGAGGCCGAGCACGCCGCCAAGATCTGCGAATTGCTGGGCGAAATGGTCTGGGATACTGAGACCAACCTCAAGAAACGCATGGAAGCCGAGGCCGGTGCCTGCGAGGGCAAGAAAGCCATCGCCACCCGTGCCAAGCAGCTCAACTACGACGCCATCCACGACTCCGTCCACGAAATGGCCAAGGACGAAGCACGCCATGGCAAAGGCTTCGAGGGCCTCTACAATCGCTACTTCAAGAAATAAAGTGCGTGAGTCTGGTGGAGCGGCGTTACGCTATTGGATTAATCCGGTAGCCTGGTTCCACTGGAGCGTCTTGTAGAAATTGTTCAAGACTGTATATTCGGGTCTCGGTATGTAAATGCTGAGGCCCGAATAATGTGTTATGTCGATGGACAAGAACGACTCCGTCGCATCTTTGAAGATCACCGCCTGGTCGAGTGCGGCAATGAAGGCACGGTATTCGGCATCCGTCGCGACACGTCCCACGAAATCGTCAAGATCGTAGTACCAGTGCTTGTTGAAGCGAAAGTAAGGCTGGATCCGCGACCGGTCGATTGTCAGGATCTGCTCCCGATGCTGCTGGAAGATGGGTTTGCAGGCAGCGGCCAGTGCGTTGAGACTGGCCGACCGGACCATCGTAATAGTCGCTGATTGGTAGGGTCCTGACTGGGCGCGGTACTGCTCCATGTAACTCCGGCAGACTTGCTTCGCCGATTCTTCCGCTGAAAGCGTGAACAGCGGTTGGATGATCGATTCGTACGGGAAGCCGTCCGAGAGGATTTCAGTGGGGGAAAATACCAGATAGTCGCCGCAGTTTCTGAGTTCATAGGCCACTTCCACGTTGGCCATCAGGCAACAGTCTAACAGGATGAATTCGTAGTGATAGCGGGAAAGCGCATTCCGCAGATCGCTCAGTTCCATTTCCGCGCCATGGTCTTCGCCGAAACTCATCGGTCCGATGTCGCGTGCCTGTTCCTTGGGGTCGCTGTAGTACCCGGCGGGGAGGAAGCCGCTGGCATGCGACCAGAGGATCATCCCGTGACGGGCGGCCGGCCAAGCGGCCTCTGCATCAGCGATGACGGTCGCGAGCATGGAAGGATCGGCCGAATTGGCGTTGAACGGATACTCCGTGATAATCTCTTCAATGGTATTCCCTTGGCGGTCCTGGTAGAGCCGCTTGAGGACCGGCGTCTGGTCGATGAAATGGTGAAAGACAAGGAAAATCTGCTCCCGGTCTTTCTCCCGCGGAAGCCACGACTTCTTAATGCCGGCATAGTCTGCCTCGCCTTCCGACGAGAGCGAATTGTTTCCGGCCAGATACATCAGCACGACCTGCCGGCGCTGGGCTTCCCGTTCGGGATTGTGGCAGCCGGCCAGGCACAGGGCGGCGAGCAGGAAGAGGAGGAATCGTTTCATGGCGATACCGGGTTTGAATGGCAATATTATATAAATTAATTATCTTTGCCAAGAAATAACCGTGCCAATCCTAAATTTTTATAAGAAATGAGACTGTTGAAAGCCATGATTGTTACAACTGGACTGGGTATGCTGCTGACCGCCTGCGGTTCGAAGACCGGAGACCCGCAGTTCAAATACTCCATTGACGAATTTGCCGATATCGAAGTGCTGCGTTACCAGGTGCCCGGTTGGGACGACCTCTCCCTGCAGCAGAAGGAGTATGTCTATCATTTGAGCGAAGCGGCCAAAGCGGGCCGCGATATTACCTGGGACCAGAATTTCAAATACAACCTGGAAATCCGCCACGCCTTGGAAGCGATCCTCGAAAATACCGCGATCAGCCACAATACCCCGCAGTGGGAAGACTTCCTGGTCTATGCCAAGCGGGTGTTCTTCAGCAACGGCATCCATCACCACTATGCCAACGACAAGATTCTGCCGGCCTGCTCCAAATCTTATTTTGCCTCGCTGATGGACGCCGCCGGCATCGAACCGGCCCGCGCCGAGTTCCTGTTGCAGGTAATCTATGATCCGGACCTCTATCCGACCTTGCAGTACCAGGGCACCGAAAAGGACCTGGTGGAGGCTTCTGCCGTCAACTTCTATGAAGGTGTCACGGCTCAGGAAGTCAACGATTTCTACGCCCGGATGGAGAATCCCTCCGACCCGCATCCCATCAGCTATGGCCTCAACAGCAAGGTGGTCAAGGAAGACGGCAAGATTGTCGAGAAGACCTGGAAGGTCGGTGGCATCTACGGTCCTGCCCTGGAGGCGATCATCGGCCATCTGGAAGCCGCGAAAGCCGTGGCCGAGAATGATGTCCAGAAGCAGTATATCGACGAGCTGATCGCCTACTACCGCACCGGTGACCTGCGGATGTGGGACAAATACAACATCACCTGGGTGGCTGACACGCAGAGTGACATTGACTTCGTGAACGGTTTTGTGGAAGACTACGACGATCCTCTCGGCCGCAAGGCGTCTTGGGAGGGTATCGTCAATTACCGCGACCGGGAAGCCTCGAAACGTACGGAAATCATCAGCGGCAACGCGCAGTGGTTCGAAGATCACTCGCCGATCGATCCGCGATTCCGAAAGGAGGAGGTGAAAGGCGTCTCGGCGAAAGTCATCAACGTGGCGGTCATCGCCGGCGACAACTATCCGGCCACAGCCATCGGCATCAACCTGCCCAACGCCGACTGGATCCGCAAGGAGCACGGCTCCAAGTCCGTCACCATCGCCAACATCACCGATGCGTACGAGATGGCTTCGGAACAGCGTCCCAAGAGCGTCCTTTCCGAATTCGCCTGGGACCAGGCCGAAATCGATCTCTGCAAGAAATACGGCAGCATCACCGACAACCTGCATACCGACCTTCACGAGTGTCTCGGTCATGGCAGCGGCCAGCTGCTCCCCGAAACGCCCGCCAATGCCCTGAAGGAATTCACCTCCACGCTCGAAGAGGCCCGCGCCGACTTGTTCGCCCTTTACTATCTGGCCGACCCGAAGCTGGTCGAGCTCGGCCTGCTTGACGATCCCGATGCCTACAAGGCGGAATACATGAGTTATATCCGCAACGGTATCATGACGCAGTTCAGCCGCGTGGAACTTGGTAAGCAGAACACCGAGGCCCATATGCAGAACCGCAAGCTGATTGCCGACTGGTGCTATGAAAAAGGCCGTGCCGAGAATGTCATCGAAAAGAAAGTGCGCGACGGCAAAACCTACTTCGTGATCAACGATTTCACGAAGCTCCGCGGCCTGTTCGGCGACCTGCTCGCTGAAATCCAGCGCATCAAGTCGGAAGGCGACTATGAAGCCGGCAAAGCCCTCGTCCAGAACTACGCCGTCAACATCGATCCCGACCTCCACAAGGAAGTGCTCGAACGCTACGCCAGCCTGGATCTCAAACCCTACCGCGGTTTCATCAATCCCGAAATCGTCCCCGTTGTCAACGACGGCAAAGTCGTCGACTACAAGATCGTCTATGGCGACGACTTCATCGAACAGCAACTCTACTACGGAAAGAAGTACCGTACGCTGTAGTTCCCTACTCTACTCTATGACATAGACGTCCTCGCCGTCCTGGTGATAGAAATATTCTTCCCGGGCGAATTTTTCCAAGGAATCGCGCTCTGACTTGAGCTGTTCGAGTTTGCGCTCCATCTTGGAGATCTCCCGCTTGTAAAATTCGATCTGCCGCTGCTGCCGCTTGAGCGTGACCCGGGAGCGGATCATCTGCCCCACGTTGTTGGTGTCGAAGAAGCAGATCCAGACCAGGAAAATGAAGCCCACGACGAAGTACTTGTTGAGCAGTACTTTCCCGGCGGGATGCTGTTTCCATTCCCGGTATTTTTCCCCGATTTTGGTGAAGATGGACATCGTGGCAGAACTTTTCACAAAAATAATGATTATTTTTGAGGGATGATTCAACAATTCAAATATTGCAAGCCTGGTTTGGGCGCATCGTGGCTGATGGTCGCCCTCGTTTTCGTCGGAAGCCTGGTGGGCGGTGTACTGACAATGGCCTCGCCCGCCGTTCCGCAATCGCTTACCTATCTGATTATGATGATGTTCCCGCTGGCTTTCTGCTGGTGGTTGGGAGCGCAGGCCCAGCTGCGCGGCGAGTCGTCGCTCCGGATTGATGCGCCACATTTCGGCAAATTGGGCGCTTTCGGCGTCCTTGCGTTGGCGGGCACCGCCCTGATCTCCCTGTCGGTCGTCATCGATCCGACCACGTCGCTCATCCCGATGCCCGACTCCATCAAGGCCATCTTCGAGAAAGCCTTCATCGATTCCGCCTTGTGGGACATGATCGTTTCGACCTGCATCCTGGCGCCGTTGCTCGAAGAACTGCTCTGCCGCGGCATTATGCTGCGCGGCATGCTTGCCCGCGGAAAGGCGCCCTGGAAGGCCATTGTCTGGTCGGCCCTGATCTTCGCCGTGATGCACATGAATCCCTGGCAAGCCATCCCGGCATTCGTTTTCGGCCTGCTGCTGGGCTGGGTCTATTACCGCACCCACTCGCTGTGGGCCACCATCTTCCTGCATTGCCTCAACAACTCCATTTCGGCGGTCCTTTCACGCGTCTGGCTCGACCTCCCCATTGACGCCGGGCTCCGGGACGTGCTGCCGGACAATACCTACTGGATCGTATATGTAGCCTCAGCCTTGCTGCTGGCCATCACCCTTGTCATCTTAAATGAAAAAACTGTATCCCCTCAAGTTCAAGCCCCAGTGGATGCCTAAGGCCTGGGGCGGCGAGTCCTGGGATCTCTGCGGATTCGACAAAGAAGCATCCGTCGTCGCCGAAGGCTTCCTGGCCGACAACGATCTGCCGGACATTCTGGAAACCTATATGGGCGACCTGGTCGGCGACAAAATCTTCGAATGGCATAACCTCTATTTTCCGCTGCTGATCAAGCGGCTCATCGTGGAAGACCGCCTCTCCGTGCAGGTCCATCCCGACGACACGGTCGCAGCCGAGCGCTTTGACGACTACGGGAAAACCGAGTTCTGGTATGTACTGGAAGCCGATGCGGACGCCCGCATCTACATGGGATTCAAGGAAGATTGTGATGCCAGCACGTTATACAAGGCCTGCAAGGAGGGATGGGCGCAGGAACTGCTCAATGCCTATGTTCCCAAGCCCGGCGACTGCTTCTTCATCCCGACCGGTACTGTCCATGCGGCTTGTGGCAAGTTGAAGATGTCCGAAATCCAGGAATCTTCCGACCTCACGTTCCGGCTTTACGACTGGGGACGGGAATTCAATCCCTCCACCCGCCGGGCCATCCACCTCGATGAGGCGCTCGACTGCATCAATTACAAGAAGTATGACGAGGCGGCCTGCAGCTGCCATTTGGAAGGGCTGTCGGCAAAGGACGAGGCCGTTCGCGTGCTCGTCAGCGACCCGCATTTCGTGATCACCAGCCTCCGGCTCACAGCGCCGGCCCGCCTCCGGCTGGAAGATTTCAATAGCTGCGTCGTCCTGATCTGTCTGGAGGGTTCCTTCTCGGTGGAAGGGTGTTCCCCGGTCACGGCCGGCGAGACGTTGCTGATTCCCGCTTCTCTTGACACGGTGCAATTGACCCCTGCCCCCGGCGGAGCCCACCTGCTGCAGGTCCATCTCCCCCAGCCCCCGAAAGACGACATCTACGACGGACCGGAGCCGGAATAAAAAAGATGCCCGGTCAAGCCGGGCATGACGGATATTCACGTAGATCGGCTGCATGGTGCAGCCGATCTACTATTTTTTAACGAATTCGACGCGGCGGTTCTTGGCGCGGCCTTCGTCGGTATTGTTGTCGGCGATGGGTTCGTGGGCTCCTTTGCCGACGGCAGTCAGGCGGGAAGCCTCGATGCCGTTGGCCACGAGGGCAGCCACGATGGCTTCGGCGCGTTTCTGGCTGAGCGGATCGTTGACCTTGTCGGATCCGGTGTTGTCGCAGTGACCCTGAATCTCGAACTTAATGGACGGATCGTCCGTCATGATCTTCGTGATCCGGTTGATTTCACCCGTGGACTCCGGCTTGATGGTCGCCTTGCCCGTATCGAACGTAATGGCATAGGTCACGATTTTGCCGTCGGAAGCCAGACGGTCATAGAGCGGAACGGCACCCTTGGCGATACGGACGTTCTTGATGAAGAACACGTGCTCGTGCTGGTTGCAGCTGATCCAGAAATAATCTGGCTTGGCCGCATTGGGAATATTCACCACACGGTTTTCGTCGAAATAGACTTTGTATGCACGCTTGTTGAAGGAGATGGCAACGTGATGCCAGGCGTTGGTGGCGACATTGTTCAGCGTGGCAGCACCACTACGGGTTTCATCCAGGCTGGGAAGAGGCCAACTGTAGCTAAAATAGGCATCATTCAATACACGTTCCTCTGAAGAGACTTGGTGTTGAAACTCAAACGTCCTGTCTCCGCCATAATAAGACCGGATCTTTTCATTGGGCTTCAGCGTGACCAGATAAGTGCCCACTTTCCAGCTATGCGGATTGAAAGCCGTCTCATAATCCGGCCCGTAGACCACATACACATCGTATTCGATGGTAAACTGGTCCGTCAGATAGGGCTTGTTGTCGTTGAACAAAGGCGTAATCTCTCCGTCATCGGCCAGGGCAATGCATTTTACACCGTCCAGTTCCGTAATTTGGGCATAACCATTAAAGACATCCCACATGGAAGGGAACTCACCGATCTGCTCGTTCTCCTGCGTGTCTTCAAAAATAATCTCATCGCCTGCCACGAAGTCGTAATTGTTCCAGTTGGCTTTTGCCTTATTGGACGGTTTGCCGGCATCGGCCGGCTGCACAACTTCGTCCTGCATCACTTCCTGATTCTGATACTGTTCCTGCTGCTGATTCTGCTGCTGGTTGTTTTTATCCTTGCCCAACTTGCCGTCAAGAGCGTTGTTGATGCCCTTTTCGATCTTGTTGCCGATGTTGTTTTCCACGGCGTTCTTGGCCCGGTTCTTCAGCCGGTTGAGCACGTTGTTTTGCGCGGACGCCCCGCTGCACACCAGCAGGAGGGCGGTCATCAGTAATACGATCTTTTTCATATCGGTAAAACGTTGATTGGCATAGTAGTACATAAACTATGCAAATCTAATAAAATATAATCGGAAAAACAAGATGCCCGGTCACGCCGGGCATAACAGTGACGTCAAAGGCCGAGTTCGGCGGCCTTCTGCTCCATGAGGGCATAGGCAGCATTGAATTCGTTGGGGATGATGCCGTCGAGGATGGCTTCCTTGACGGCTTCCTTGATGACGCCGATCTCGCGGCAGGGCGGAAGATGGTATTTCTCCATGATCAGTTCGCCCGTGATGGGATTCTTGAAATTGCGGACGGCGTCTTTGGCCTCGACCTCGACGAGTTTCTGCTTCACATGGTCATACTGTTGCTTGTAACGCTCCACTTTCTGTTCGTTGGCCGATGTGATGTCGGCCTTGCAGAGAATCATCAGGTCGTCGATGTCGTCACCGGCATCGAAAAGCAGGCGGCGGACTGCCGAGTCCGTGACCTCATCGGTCACCAGTGCGATGGGCCGCATGTGCAGGAGTACCAGCTTCTGGACATACTTCATATCGTCGGTCTGCGACATTTTGAGCCGGGAGAAGACCCCTTTGACCTGCTTGGAGCCCACATACTCGTGTCCACGGAACGTCCAACCCGTGTCAGGCTCCCAGTGCTTGGTCGAGGCCTTGCCAATGTCGTGGAGCAGTGCCGCCCAGCGTAGCCAGACGTTGTCGCTGACGGCCGCCACGTTGTCGAGCACCTGCAGCGAATGTTTGAAATTGTCCTTGTGCCCACGGCCGTCCACCGTTTCCACGCCTTTGAGGCGGGCGACATCGGGCAGGACATACGGCAGCAGTTCACAGGTGTCGAGCAGCCGGATGCCGACCGAGGGCGCCGGCGTCCGCATGATCTTCATCAGTTCATCGGCGATGCGTTCGGCGGAAAGAATTCCCAGACGCTCCTTGTTACGGCGGATCGAAGCGACGGATTCCGGCACGATGGTAAAGCCCAGCTGCGTGGCGAATCGAATGGCCCGCAACATCCGGAGCGGATCGTCGCTGTAGGTGGTGTCGGGATCGAGCGGGGTACGGATGAGCCCCTCGTTGAGATCACGGATGCCGCCGAACGGATCGACGAGCGACCCATAGTCTTCCCGCTGCAGGCTGAACGCCATGGCGTTGATGGTGAAGTCCCGGCGCTGCTGGTCTTCTTCGAGCGTGCCGTCTTCGACAATCGGCTTGCGGGAATTGGCGCGGTACGATTCGCGGCGCGCGCCCACGAACTCCACTTCCAGGTCGCGGTAACGGAGCATCGCCGTGCCGAAATTGCGGAAGACTGTTACTTTGGTGTGCAGTTTTTCCGCTACCGCCTGGGCCAGGGCGATGCCGCTGCCCTCGACCACGATGTCGATGTCGTTGTTCTCGCGCTGCAGGAAGTAATCGCGCACGTAGCCCCCGATCACGAAGGCGCGCACACCCAGTTCCCGCGCCGCCGTAGCGACGATCTCAAAGACTTTCCCGTTCAGTGCCTGCGCAAACATACTGCAAAGATACAAAAGACTTGTTATCGGTAAGCGGAGCGGAGCGACAGATGCGTTTATTTCTTATCTTTGTAGCGTTATGGCCAAGACGACGACAGATCCGGTTCAGGAATACAAGGCCCTGCGCGACGAAATCCAGCGCGGCGACATCAAGCCGTTCTATCTCCTGTTCGGCAAGGAGCACTATTATATCGACGAGCTGTGCCGGCTGCTCATGGAGCAGGTCGTCCCGGCCGAAGAACGGGATTTCGGCCAGATCGTCTATTTCGGTGCGGACGTGACGGCCAACCAAGTGGTAAGTACTGCCCGGCAGTTCCCGATGATGGTCTCCCGTCAGCTGGTGGTGGTCAAGGAGGCGCAGATGATGAAGAAAGTGGAGGACATTGCCGTCTATTTCGAAGGGATCATGCCCACCACGGTACTGGTAGTCTGCTACAAAACCAACAACGACCCGACCAAGAGCGGCCGCAACATCGACAAGCGCTCGACGTTCTACAAGCAGGCCAAGAAAGTCGGCGTCGCTTTTGAATCCAATCCCATTCCCGACTACAAGATTGCCCGATGGATCGACGGCTACATCGGCGAATGCGGCAAGAGCATCGCACCCGACGCCTCGGCCCTGCTGGCCGAAGCGACCGGCACCGACCTCCAGAAGATCACCCTGGCCATCGACAAACTTTGCAAACTCCTGCCCGAGGGACGCAACCGCATCACCGCCCAGGACATTGAAGAAAACGTGGGCATGAGCCGCGACTATTCCGTCTTTGAGCTGACCAAGGCCCTCTCGATGAAGGATGCGGCCAAAGCGTTCCGGATCGTCCATTTCTTTGGCGAGGCGCCGAAACGGTTCCCGATCCAGATGACGATGGCCGCCCTGACCGGCCATTTCATCCGACTGCTGCGTTTCCATGCCCTGCTGCAGGCCGGACAAAGCCGGAACGAAATCCTCTCCCAGCTGGGCATCAACCCTTACTTTGCCGGCGAATACGATGCCGCCCTGCGCAACTATCCGGCGCGCAAGACCATGCGTGCCATCAGCCTCCTGAAAGAGTACGACCAGCGTTCCAAATCGAACACGCGCGGGGAAGCCTCCGACGGAGACCTCCTCAAAGAGCTGACGGCCAAACTGCTAGCCTAAATCTTCCGGGATTTCTTCCAGATAATCGTACCCAGAGCCGTCGGCACGGCGCTCCAGGAAGTGCGTATTCACCCCGTTGGTCACCAAAATGAACCGGACGTCCAGCACCCGCGTGTAGCGCACCACCTGATCCACCACGGCGGCGTCGAGTTTTACGCCGGGCGCCTTGCATTCCACCAGCAGATGCGGCTGAAGCTGCCGGTTGAAGACCAGGATATCGGCGCGGTAATGCCGGCGGTTGTACATGAAATCGTGTTCGCTTTCCATCAGGCCGGCCGGTACGTGCCGCACGTCGCGCAGCCATGCGATGACGGACTGTCGCACTTCCTCTTCGGGCGTGCGGGCCACCCATTTCCGGCGCAAAGGGTCGTAAATCTCACTCATAGACGCTGGACGATCATGCCGACCTTCTGGAACTCGTTCCACAGCCAGAGATAGTCGTCAGTCGCTTTGAGGACGACCAATTTGACGATCAGCGTGGTCGATTCCCCCGCCCCCAGTTTGTAGTGAATCTCGCATTCCACTTCGTCATCGACCTGCTGCGGCAGGGCGTCGCTGTAAAAGACGTTCAGGTAGCGGGACTGATCATCGCTCTGGATGCGGTAGTTGCGCCGCAAAGGGTTGGCAGCGCGCTGGAAGGTGGCCTGGTCGAAAGAAAGCGCGCAGCTTCCTTTCAAATAAAGCCCTTCCACAAAGGCGGATTCCAGTTGCTTACGCTCTTCCGACTTGGTCTCGACCACCGGCTCCGGCGGTTCCGGCGGAGTCGGTTGCGGGCAGGAAACCGCCAGGGTCGTTGCCACGACCAGCAGCGCCAGTGCAAAGCGCAGTGCAAAACCGAATGCGTGCTTATTGTCCATCTTTCACCTCCACGATTTTGGTCAGGGTCTCCTTCGAGCCGTCAGAATAGGTAATCGTAGCCGCAATCTTGTAGGAACCCGCTTTGACAAAGGTATACTGTTCCCCTTCGCAGGATTCACTGTTGATCTGCCAACTGACGGAAACCGAATCGTCTGCCAGGTTGAGCAAGAACAGGCGGAACCGGTCGCCGGTTTTCCAGCTGCGGTCCATGCCACCGATGAGCGGGTAATCACTGAGACGGTTCAAGGCCCGGAATTCCATCCGGTACACCTTGCCCGTCACGTTCCAGCGCGTATAGTAGAGTTCACAGAAATACGATTCACCCGGCGTCAGGCCTTCAAACAGATAGCTGTGCTTGTTGCCCACCGCGACCGTCGTCTCGTCCACGCCGTTGACGATTCCCCAGCGGAGATTCCACTGTCCGGTGCCTGTCTTGTCGCACTCCCACTCCAACAGAGCGGATGTCTGGGCCGGGAAGATCGACCAGTCCGTTACGGCAGGCAGGTCCCAGCTCTGGTCGTAAACGACCTGGCAGGAGATTCCGTCAGCTTCCCGGACAATGCCGGTGAGGCCATATCCGATGCCGAGGCCACTCCAGGCGCGAAGCGGGAAATTCACGGCCGAGTGGATGCTCCGCACGTTCGTTATCCCCGGATAGAACGCCTTTTCGACACGCGTCGGCATCCCGCCGTCCGAAGCCACATACGTGGCGCACGGATGCACTTCACAGGCATTGACAGCGTTGGTCGCCCAACGCATCCGGGCTGACATCGAACCTGCTGCAGAACCACTCTTGTCAATGTGATAGACCACCATGCCTGCTCCGCCGATGTATGCATCCCACTTGGAGCCATCGCGGTACTCCAGCCAGAAATCTTCCCCGTTCTGGTCAGTCGGCAGCAGCCACGCCACGGCGGATTCCTGCACAGGGCCAATCTGCAGCGGCTGCTCCTGACGAAGGGTCTGCGTCTTGACCAGGGAGAGAAGCTGACGTTCGAAGATGGTGAGATAGGGTGGCGTGCGTCCTTCGTTGTTGTAGTTGCCCTGGTCCATGATCGACAGAGACCCGGAGAGACCGGCGCTTTCGCCCTCCTTGTCCCCGTTCACGTCGTAGAGGTCAGGCAGACCCAGGAAGTGGCAGTATTCGTGGCAGATCGTTCCGATGCCAGCAAAGCGGTAGCCGGAAGGACCCGAATATTCAGAGTAGAGCGAGAAGTTGGAGATTCGCATCCCGTCGAGCGAAAGACCCATGTCCGCGATGTTCCAGGACTGGGGCCAGAGGGTGGCGTCGCCGCCGCCTTCCGCTTCGTTGTGGCCGGCGAAAAGCAGGAAGACATTGTCCACGATGCCATCCTTGTCGAAATCGTAGCGGGTGAAATCCACACCGGCCGCGTCGGCCGCCTCGCAGGCATGTACGACCAGCTGCGGGAGGTTGACATCGGTCACGCCATCGGCGTTCGCGCCGTACCAGGCAGCATCGTACGGTACCGTGACCACATCACAGACATCGAACGAGAAGCCGGCAGAAGTACCCAGGTTGTCGCGGAACCAGTCGAGTACACTGCCCGTCGCCCCGTTTTCGGAATAGTACTGCTGGTTGAAGAGGTTGTAGATTGCGGAGCGTGGCGAAGGCACTGTGAACTTGCGGTCACGGAACTGCACGGGAATGACGATGGTCCGCACCTGGACCGTTGCCTTGGTAGCCAGAAACATCGAAAGCGTACCGCCTTCCGGATTGAGAAGCTTGGCCCGACCGGTAACGGGCGGCAGTGAATCGATGATCCGCCAGAAACCATCCGGGCCCTGGGAGACCGGCCGGCCGTCGAGGGTCGTCTGCCAGGACCGGTTTTCGTCGCCAAAGATGCGGATGGTCAGTTGGGAACCGTCGGGCTGCGTGACCGACACGGGATACGGATAGGCCTTCACCGCATGGAGCTGCAGCGAAAAAGCCAGCAGGGCGAAGAGGAGGAGCGCTATCCGTTTCATGTCGTAAGGATCCGTTTCTATCCGTTTAGATAACGTTTCAAACTACATAAATACAAAAAATAATTCATTCCGCCAAAAAACAGTCGTATCTTTGCCTTCGCAATGAATCCTACCGCCGCCTATTCGTTTACGATCGTGGTCCCGCTTTTCAACGAGCGGGAGAATCTGCCCCGACTGGAGGAGCGACTCTCCGCTTATCGCCGGAAAGCCACCCGGCAGCCCGCCTGCGTCCTCTTCGTGGACGACGGTTCGACCGATGGCGGCAGTCCGCTGCTGGCGGAACTCTGTGCGCGGAACGAGGGTTTCTTCTTTCTGCGGTTTGCGGAAAACCGCGGGCTGAGCGCCGCCCTGAAAGCCGGATTCGAAGCCTGCGAATCACCGCTGGTGGGCTACATCGATGCTGACCTGCAGACTGACCCCGACGATTTCGACCTGCTGCTTCCCCACGCGGATGACTACGAACTGGTGACCGGCATCCGGACCAACCGCAAGGACGGCTTCGTCAAACGCGTTTCTTCGAAGATCGCCAACGGCTGGCGACGGATGATGACGGGCGACGGCGTCGCCGACACCGGCTGCCCGCTCAAAGTGCTCCAGACCGCCACTGCCCGGAAACTGCCTATGTTCACCGGCATGCACCGTTTTCTGCCGGCGCTCGTCCAAATGACCGGCGGACGGGTCCTGCAGGTGCCGGTGCGGCATTTTCCCCGCCAGGCGGGTCAGGCCAAGTACCATCTCTTCAACCGGCTATGGGGCCCCTTCAACGACTGCTTCGCCTTTCGTTGGATGAAGAAGCGCTACCTCGACTACCGGATCGAAGACAGCAACCTCGGCTGATGGACAATCTTTGGATCTATGCTCTCGGTCTGACGGCGCAGGGACTCTTCTCGGCGCGGATGCTCGTGCAGTGGCTCCGTTCGGAAAAAGAGCGGAAGGTGGTCAATCCCACGCTTTTCTGGGCGTTGAGCCTTGCTGCATCGCTCCTGTTTTTCCTCTACGGCTGGCTGCGCGAGGATTTTGCCTTGATGCTGGGCCAGGTCATCGGCTATTATGTCTATATCTGGAACCTCAATGCCAAAGGCGTCTGGGGACGGTTGGGCAGCTGGCGAAGGCCCGTGCTGTTCCTGCTGGCCCTCGTGCCGGTGGCGGCGCTGGCCCGGATGGCCTTCGACTGGCCGACTGTTTCCGCCACGCTCTTCCACAATGACGCCATACCGCGCTGGCTGCTGATCTTCGGCTCCGCCGGCCAACTCATCTTCTCGCTCCGGTTCCTGTACCAGGCCCTTTACTCCGCCCGGCGGGGCGAATCGCTCCTGCCGGCCGGTTTCTGGACCATCAGTCTGATCGGGGCCGTCATCATCCTTACCTACGGCATTCTGCGGCACGATCCTGTGGTCATCCTGGCACAGTCGTTCGGACTGATTACCTATGTCCGCAACCTGATGCTCCTGCGGAAAGAGCGGTCCGCTTAGTTTTTTTTATTTTTCAGAACCAACATTGTCGTCGATTCTCTATTTTTGTAGGATAAATGCAAGATGATCGATGATACAGAATTCTCCGCTCGCCCGGCTCGAACTCAGCCGAAGCGGCATTGAAAGCAATTTCCGTCATTTCCGTTCTCTTCTCAAACCCGAAACCAAGATGCTGATCCTGGTCAAGGCCAACGGCTATGGACACGGCGCCGTGCCGTTTGCCCGGGAGATGGAGCAGTTCGGGGCAGACTATCTCGGCGTCGCCCTGCCCGGTGAAGGCGTGGAACTCCGCAAGGCGGGCATCAACCTCCCGATCCTCGTCCTGACCACGGGCACCGAAGACTATCCGGAAATCATCCGTTACGGGCTGGAGCCCGGCATCCCCGACATCTACGCCCTGACGCGCCTCCGTGAGGAACTCCGGAAAATCGGCCGCCGCGACTACCCTGTCCATATCAACATCGATACCGGCATGCACCGCCTCGGTTTCATGGAACGGGAAATTCCCGCACTGATCGACTTTGTCCGCGAGAGTCCGGAAATCCATCTCGAGGGCCTCTATACCCACCTGGCCGCTTCAGACGAGGCGCAGCACGACGAGTTCACCCTCGGCCAGATCCAGCTCTACGAGAAACTAAGCACGCAGGTCATGGAATCCCTGCCCTACAAGCCCATCCGCCACGTCCTCAACTCGGCCGGCATTGAACGATTCACGAAGTACCAGTACGACATGGTGCGCCTGGGTATCGGCATTTATGGAATCAGTGCCACGGGCTCGAAAGATCTCAAACCAGCCGCCTTCTACCGCTGTCCGATCCTTCAAGTCAAGGAACTCCTTCCCGGCGACGGCACCGTAGGCTACGGACGCCACGGCAAGCTTCATTCCGGCACGACCCGCACTGCTACGCTCTGCGTCGGCTACGCGGACGGCATCAACCGGCACCTGGGATGCGGCAACGCCAGCTTCGAGGTGAACGGCCAGCTTGCCCCTACCATCGGCAATATCTGCATGGACATGTGCATGCTCGATGTCACGGGCATCAACTGCAAGGAGGGTGATACAGTGACGATCTTCGGAGAACGCCCGACCGCGGCGGAACTCGCCCAGATCCTCGACACGATTCCCTACGAGATCTTCACCTCCGTACCCCGCCGCGTCCAGCGGGTGATTGTAGATTAAATTTTTTGAAAAATTTATTGTGATTCGATAATTTTTTCTATATTTGCAGTAAATTTTAAACCCAAGAGTTATGGCAACTGAGAAACTCGACATCATGCAGACCATCCAGGACGGCGTCCGGTATGGCCTCAAGAACTTCTTTCCCCTGCTGCTGATGGTCATCCTTTACATGGTGACCGTCTGGATCCCTTACCTCAACGTCGGAACTACCATCGGACTGTATAAGGCCGTCATCCGGATCGGCCGCGGCGAGACCATTGACCCGACCGCCATTTTCGCGAAAGAGAACTTCAAGGACCTGAGCGGCTTCTTCCTGCTGTTGGGTCTTCTCTACATGGGAATCACCGTCGCCTGCTTCTTCTTGTTCATTCCAGGCATCGTCATGGGAATCGCCTGGGGATTCGCCATTTATTTCTTCCTCGACAAGAAGGTATCTCCGCTCAAAGCCCTTCGGCTGAGTTATGACACCACCTTCGGCAACAAATGGCGCATCTTCTTCCTGGGCTTCATCTGCGCCGTGGTCATCGGCTTCCTCAGCGGAATCTGCGCTGCGATCCCGAAAGTCGGCGTCGTCCTCTGCCTCTTGGTCGCCTTCCTCTGCGCCGCCATCATGGTCGCCGTCGAAGGCGTGATGTACAACTTCTTCTCGAAGAAAGCCGACGACATTCTCGAAGACAAGCGTGTCGAAATCATCGAAGAGATCGACGAAGTCATTACCGAAGCCTAAGCCCGTCCAGCTTTCCTCTTCGGCCGTCGGAGGTCAACTTCTTGTCTGACAATTGGCCCCTATCTCTACCTGCCCGAGTCGGGCAGGTAGTTTTTTATGCCAGTTGGTCAGGGATATACTGGAATTATTCTTACATTTGCAAGTTTTATTATTCTCTGAAAGAATGCACCGGATATTTGTACCGATCTATCAATATTTCCAGAAGCACAAGGGTCTGCTGTACGGCCTTCTGGCAGCCAGCGCACTCGTTTTCCTCTTTTTTGGGACCCGGCTGCGGTACGAAGAAGACATTATCAAACTGATGCCGCGTTCAAGCCTGGACAGCGAACTGGCGTTCAGTGACATTGGCCTGAAAGACAAGATTTTTATCCAGATCACGTCCCGGGATCCGGAGCAGCCGCTCGACACGTGGACACTCGGGAGCTATGTCGACGAATTCACGGATGCCGTCCGGAGCCGCGATACAGCCGGCCGCTACATTGTCGGCATTCTGAGCGCACTGGAAGTGGAAACGGCACTCGGGGCGATGGACTATGGATTCGAGCATCTCCCGACTTTCATTGACACGGCCTACTATGATGATTTCGCCGCAGCCCTGGAACCGGCGGCGGTCGAAGCGCAGATGCAGCGCAACGTGGAACTGATTGAAGCCGACATGACCGGCGAAACCACCCAGCTGGTCTGCACCGATCCGTTCGGCCTGCGCAATCTTTTCCTGGCCGATATCCTGCCGGAAGAAGGCGGCAGCATCGGCGGATTCACCGTCGTGGACGGCCATTTCTTCTGCCCCGACCAGACCGTCACCCTCTCTTTCATCACACCGGCCTTCACACAGACCGACTCCTACAATTCCATCCGCTTTTCCCGGATCCTGAACCAGGAACGCAAGACCTTTGAAGCCGCCCATCCCGACGCCCGGGTGCTGTTCCACGGAACGCCCCTGGGTGCCGTTTCCAATTCCGGCACCATCAAGCGGGACCTGGCCCTGACGGTCGGCATTTCGCTGGTGATCATCCTGGTCATCCTGCTGCTGTGTTTCCGCCGCGGTACCTTCATCTTCCACATGATCGCCCCGGTCGTTTACGGGACCTTTTTTGCCTTGGCATGCCTCTATTGGATCAAAGGATCCATGTCGCTCATGGCACTGGGCGTAGGCGCCATCGTGCTGGGCGTAGCGCTGAGTTACTGCCTGCATATCCTGATCCATTACTATTATACCGGTGGCGTCGAGCAGACTTTGCGAGAGGAATCTACGCCAGTCTTCCTGGGCTGCCTTACCACGATCGGCGCTTTTCTGGCGCTGCTCTTCACGGAGAGCGACTTGTTGCGCGACTTCGGCCTGTTCGCCGCTTTCTCCCTGGCAGGCAGCACGCTCTATACACTGATCTTCCTGCCGCATTTCCTCAAAAAGGAACATGTGAAGTATAAAAGGGCGCACGGATTTCCGGGCATTGACCGCTTCAACGCGCTTCCGTGGGACCGCAACGGGTGGATTCTCGGCGCCATGCTGGCCATCATCGGAATCGGCATCGCCCTTGCGCCGCGTGTGCGTTTTGACAGCGACCTGCGCAACCTCGACTACGACAACCCTGAACTGGTAGAAAGCCAGCAACTTTATTTCGACAAGAACCAGAGCGGCTACATGGACCTGTATTTCGCCACTTACGACGAAGATCTCGACCAAGCGCTGGAATACAACAAACTGCTGGAGGAACGGTTGAAGAAACTGTCGGAGCAAGGCCTGGTCAAAGGCTACAACTCCCTTGTTCCGCTCCTCTTCCAGACCACCCGCGACCAGGAGTCGCGTATCGCGGCCTGGAAACAGTTCTGGTCGCCGCAGCGGATAGCCGCCGCCCACAAGACGCTGGAGGCATCCGCCCGCCGTCACCAGGTGGATCCCCGTCTCTTCGCACCGTTCTTCGCGCTGGTGGAGGCAGATTACGAACCCGGTTCCCTCTTTGAAGCGGGCGTCATCCCTCCGGAAATGCTCTCCAATTACATCGAAGCGCAGCCTGGCGGCAGGAAGTTGATCTTCACGTCCGTCTCGTTCGACCCCAAAGACACAGACGCCGTGACCGAAGGGCTGATTGACGGACCCCAGACCCTGGTGCTCGAACCGTTCTACTATTGCCGGGACCTGGTGGAAATCATTCACGACGACTTCAACACCACGCTGTGGATCTCCTCGCTCTTCGTGCTGATCGTCCTGCTGATTGCCTTCCGGAACATCTGGGTCTCCCTGATCGCCTTCTTTCCGATGTTCCTTTCCTGGTATGTCCTGCAGGGACTGATGACGCTGTTCGGGCTGGAGTTCAACATGATCAACATCGTCATTTCGACCTTCGTGTTCGGCATCGGCGTGGACTACAGCATCTTCGTGATGGAAGGCCTGCTGCAGGAGGCGCGTACGGGCGAGACTTCGCGACTGGAATACCATAAAGTAGCCATCTTCTTCTCCGCCCTGATCCTGATCATCGTAGTGGGTTCGCTGATTTTCGCCAGCCACCCCGCCATCAGTTCCACCGGCCGGATCACGCTGATCGGCATGCTCTCCACCATTCTGATGACCTACTCGCTCGAGCCGTTCGTCTTCCGGCAGCTGCTGAAGACCCGTTGGTTCCGGCGGAGTCTCAAACTGGATAAACAATGACAGAAACCCTCGACGGAAAAACATATCTCACGATGATCCTGGGCGGTGCCGCACGGCTGAATGCCCATCGGAAGACCATCAACGACCTGAACGTATTCCCGATTCCCGACGGCGACACCGGCGACAACATGTACATGACGATGGAAGCGGGCTGCCATGCGGCGGCCGGCAGTCTCGGCGAAGTGGCCGCGGCCGTTTCGCAAGGTATGCTGACCGGTGCCCGCGGCAATTCCGGCGTGATTCTCTCCCGCCTCTTCGCCGGTCTCTCGCACGGGCTGGAACGTCTTTCCCAAGCCGATGTACGGGCCTTTGAAAAAGCGATGGCCCGCGGCGTGGAAGCCGCCTATCAGGCTGTCGCCAATCCGGTAGAAGGCACTATCCTGACCGTCCTGCGGGAAGGGGTGGCCGCGGCGGCGGGAAGTAAAGACCTGGAAGAATATTTCGACCTGCTCATCCCGGCCATGGACCTTTCACTGCAGCATACGCCGCAGCTGCTTGATGTTCTGGCGAAAGCCGGCGTAGTGGACAGCGGCGGTGCGGGGCTCCTCTGCGTAGCGGAAGGAATGCGCGCCGCCCTGCACGGAGAGACAGCGGCGCTGCCGGAGGCAGAGACTGCGCCTGCCGGGCACGCCGACCTTAACGCTTTCACGGAAGACAGCGTGCTGGAGTTCGGCTATTGCACAGAATTCCTGCTGCGCCTCCAGCGCTGCAAAGTGGATTTGGACACCTTCGACGAACAAGTGATCGCCGACTGGCTGTCTGCCCACGGTGACTCGCTGGTCTTCTTCCGCGACGGCAGCATCATCAAGGTCCACGTCCATACCCGCACTCCGGGCGACATCCTCAACCACTGCCAGCAGTACGGCGAGTTCCTGACCCTCAAGATCGAGAACATGACGCTTCAGCATCACGAGAACCACATGGACGAACGATTCCGCGTCAAGGGAAAGGCCATCGGCGTGGTGAGCGTCGCCGCCGGCGCGAAACTGCAACAGACCTTCCGGGAGATGGGCTCCGACGAGGTGATCGAAGGCGGACAGACCATGAACCCGCCGGTCCAGGCATTCCTCGAGGCTTTTGACCGGATCGGGGCCGAAAGCATCCTGGTATTCCCCAACAACAGCAACATCCTGCTCACAGCCCGGCAAGCCGCCACGATGTACGACAAAGCCCGGGTCGAAGTGATACCCACCCATAGCCTGGGAGAAGGGTATTTCGCCCTGGCCAGCCTCGACACTTCCGAGACCGTCGACCAGATCGTTTCGGAATTGGAAGAGGCACTGGACGGTACCGTGACTGGACTGGTTTCCCGGGCCATCCGTGACAGCGAAGCCGGTCATATCGGCGATTACCTGGGCCTGAGCGGAAAAGAGATCCTGTGCGGTTCGCCCGACCGGCAGCAGGCGTTGCTGGAGATGGCCCGCAAACTGGAAGCCGGCTCCCGCGACATCGCCGTGCTCTTCCAGGGAGCCGACGTCCCGGCCGAAGAAGCGGCCGCCACGGTCGAAGCACTCACCGCTGCATTTCCCCGTACCGAAGTCACGCTGATTGACGGCGGACAACCTGTTTACGATTATATCCTACTGCTATGTTGACCCTCTATACTGACACCGACACCGACATTACGCCCGCCGTGGCCGCTGAATATGGCTACAAGCTGATCAGCATGCCCTACAGCGTGGATGCCAAAACCATCTATCCCTACGTGGATTTCACGGAATTCGACGCCCGCACCTTCTACGACATGCTGCGTCGCGGCGTGCTCCCCACGACCAGTGCGATTTCCAAAGAGCGCTACCTTGAATACTTCGAGCCGGAACTGGCCGCCGGCAACGATATCCTCTACGTCCATTTCTCCCGGGCGATGACTGTCACTTTCAATGCCATGGATGAAGCCGTGGCGGAGCTCCGGGCCAAATATCCTGCCCGCCGCTTCGAGGAAATCGACACGAAAGGCATCACGACCATGAGCTACGCGATCGTCCGCGCCGTCGGCGACCAGGTAAAAGCTGGCAAAACGCTTGACGAAGTCCTGGCTTGGGCCGAGACCGAAGTGGACCATTACGCCATGTACTTCTTCGCCGACGACCTGAAGTTCTTCCGCCGCAGCGGCCGCGTGAGCGGCCTGGCGGCCACGATGGGCACCCTGATCGGAATCCGCCCCATCATCTACATGTCCGCCGACGGCAAGATGGTCTCGTGCGGCAAGGAGAAAGGCCGCGTCAAAGCCATGGAACACCTGATCGGCCGCGTAGCCGAGCTGGGCGATGACATCAAGCATTACCGGTTCTACGTGGGGCACACCGATGCGCCGGAACTGGCAAAAGAACTTGGCGGCATGCTCCAGGAGCGCTTCGGCGCCGATCTCGCCATCGAGTACGTGGTCTGCAACCCGACGGCAGGCAGCCACGCCGGCCCCAACGGCGTCGCCGTGTGCTTCCATGCCAAACACCGATAGACCCATCCCCATGACCCTTGTAGTCAAATCCGTACAAACGCGCCGCCAGCAACGGGAATTCCTCAACTTCCCGCTCGATCTCTACGCCGGCCATCCCTGCTTCGTCCCGCCTCTTTACGCTGACGAGCGGAAGATGTTCTCGAAGGGATTCGTCTATAACGACTGCTGTGACTGGATCTGTTTCAACGCCTACCGGGACGGACGCATCGTCGGACGCATCCAGGGCATCATCCAGCGGGCGGCCAATGCGAAGAACGGCGAGAAGCGGGCCCGCTTCACCCGTTTCGACACGGTCGACGACCCCGAAGTGTCCCAGGCCCTTTTCGCAGCTGTGGAAGAATGGGCCCGCACCCAAGGGATGGACACCCTTTGCGGTCCGCTCAGTTTCTCCGACCTGGAGCGTGAAGGCCTGCTGATTGAAGGTTTCGACCAGCCCCAGACCTTCGAGGAACAATACAACGCCGACTACTACGCACGCCACATCGAACGGCTGGGCTTTGTCAAGGAAGTGGACTGGACCGAGTCGCGGATCTATGCGCCGGATCCGTCGGAAGACGAGGAGGACCTCGACAAACTGACCGATTTCATCTTCCGCCGCTACAAGCTTCATTTCGGCCCCTCGACGAGTGCCCGCGACTTCATCCGCCGCTATGCCGACGGCATCTTCGAACTGCTCGACAAGTCTTATGAAGGGCTCTACGGGACCGTTCCTTTCACCGAGGGCATGAAAAAGCTGATGATCGACAATTTCCGCCTGGTCATCAATCCGAAATACACGGCCGTCGTGCTCGATGAAAACGACAAGATGGTCTGTTTCGGTTTCGCCATTCCGGCCCTGGCGCCGGCCCTGGTCGGAACCCGCGGCCGCTTCACGCCCCGCGTGCTGCTGCGCCTCCTCCGCTGTCTCCGCCGGCCGAAGATCATCGACCTGTGCCTGATCGGCGTGGAACCCGCGTGGCTCAACCGCGGTGTATCGGTGGCTTTTGCTTCGGCCATCCTGCACATGCTGCGCGACACGGAAGTAGAATATGCCGAGACCAACCTCAACCTCGAAGACAATTACGCCATCAACAACATGTGGCGCCGCTTCAAGGCCGTTCCGGCCAAGCGTCGCCGCTCCTATGTCAAGAAACTCGCATGATCAAGATCCTCGTCGACTGTTTCGGCGGCGACCATTCGCCGCAGGCGCCGGTGGCCGGCGCCCTGGCCGCCCTGGCCAAGAATCCGGACCTCCATCTTATCCTGACAGGCGATGAAGCCCTGCTGAAGGCCGAACTTGCCGGCAAGCCGTATGACGCATCCCGGCTGGAGATTGTCCACGCTCCCGAAGTGATTGGCTGCGACGAAAAACCCACCGACGTAATCCGCCTCAAGCGGAACAGTTCGATGATGAAAGGCATCATCCTGCTGCGCGACCGCGACGACATTGCCGCCCTGGTTTCAACCGGTTCGACGGGCGCTCTGGTGACGGGTGCCCTGGTGCGGCTGGGCCGCATCCCGGGCGTCATCCGCCCGGCCTTCTGCCCCATCCTGCCGGCAATGAACGGCGGCATCGTCGGCATCTGCGACAGCGGTGCCAACGTCGAAGTGACGCCCGCCCATCTGCGGCAGTTCGCCATCATGGCCAGCCTTTACCTGGAAAACGTCTATGGCATCGCCCGGCCCCGCACAGCCTTGCTCAACGTGGGCAAGGAGGCTGAAAAGGGCGACACCATCCGCCAGGAGACCTACAAGCTCCTGCAGGAAACACCTTCCATCCATTTTGTGGGCAACATGGAAAGCCGCGACTTCCTCTCCGGCGACTACGACCTGGTGGTGGCCGACGGTTTCTCAGGCAACGTACTGGTCAAGAGCACAGAGGGGACGGCACTCGAACTGTTGAAAAAGCTGAAGAAAGACATCTATTCCCGGACGCTGTACAAGCTGGGCGCCCTGCTGATGAAGCGGATGTTCCAGAAAGAGAAGGAATTCATGAACTACCAGAACTATGGCGGCAGCGTACTGCTGGGCACGGAGAAAGTCGTGGTCAAGGGACATGGCAGCAGCAAGGCCGTAGCCGTGGAGAAGTGCATTGAACAGGCCTGGCGGATGGAAACCAGCCGGCTGGCCGCCAAGATCGAGGCGGAAATCGCCCAATACGAACATTACGAAGAATAACCGATACCCGGCTTGGCCGGGCATGACGTAAACAGAAGCCTATGTTTGACAAAGTACAGGCCATCCTGGCCAAGCAGCTCCGGAAAGATCCGGCCATCATCACGCCCGAATCGAAGATCAAGCGCGACCTGGGTGCCGACTCCATCGACATCCTGCAACTGCTCATGAAGATCGAAGACCAGTACGGCCTCGTCATCCCCGACCAGGCCCTGGCCAAATTCGAGACGGTAGGCGATGTTGTCGCCTATCTCGAACAGCTGGAGCAGCCGCTCAATATTTAAAGAGATACTCAGTCGAAATGCCGCCGAACTCCTCGAGCACCATCCGCACGGGGAGACCTTTGACATATTCCAGTATGATCTGGGAATAGCCCCGCGGAGCAGCCTTCCGCGCTTTCATCGAGACGATCTTCTTACCGCTCTTCTCTGAGACGGAAAGTTCGGCGTCATTGTCTTTGGCTGCCTGCTCATAAGCCCCGGTAATGCAGTTGAGCAAGGTATTGCGGAGCGTACGGAAACGGGCGTTCTTATCGGTGTCGATCGACAACTGCTGTCCCTGCGAATTGGACCGGAGCATGGGTCCGGAGATGACCAGGTATTCCCCGGCCGGGTCGGTATAGGTCATCGTGAGCTGGTCGGGCGCCTTGAAAGAGATGACGCCTTCCGAACGAATCACCTTGCCGGAAGCCTGAATAGTCCGAGCCTGGGTGAAAGAACATTCCGTGGTTTGCTGGGCAAAAAGCGCGCATGCGCAGCAGAGCAGAATTGCAACGAATAAAACTTTTCTCATTTTCTTGTTAAAAAGGCTTGCAAATATAGGATAATTATTCCTAATTTTGTAACAAACTTTAAATGATGACAAAAATCGAGCCTTACTGGAGACCCTGGGAAGAAATGAAGGATTTCCGTTTTTCCATCCGGAAAGAAAAACGGAACGGATTCTTCGATGTTTCGGACGTACCGGAAAGCGTAATGCCTTTCTTTTCTTTCGTTTACTTAATCGAGGGCGAAGTCCTGCTGGAAATCGAGGGCCAGACCTGGCTCTGCCAGGCCGGACAGGTGCTGCTGATTCCCCGGAATATCCCCTTCAAAGTGTTGTACTTCAAGGAGAACATCAGTTACGAATGTGGCTTCTCCATCCATGCCGTAAAAGATGTCTCCTATGAATGCCTGCACGATCCGCACCCGCTGCTCCAGTCTTTCCGCGACGAAGAGGCTGCTTTCACGAATGCCTTGCTGGAACAACTCCTCGCCGCTTGGCGCCGCAAGGATTTCGCGCTGGTCTCAAGTGCGCTCGATCTCTTCCTCTGCCGGCTGAAAGTCCAGGACGCGCATCCCGGGAACCGGGTAGTCAACCAGTTTCTTGAAAGTGTGTTCAACCGGAACCGCAAACCGGCAAAAGTGGCAGACTATGCCGAAGAGTTGTTCATTACGCCCAACTACCTGAACCGGCTTGTCCGCGCCCAGACCGGGCATTCGGCCATGGACTGGATTGAGATTTCCCGGCTGAACCTGGCCAAGTCGCTGCTCCGGCAAGGCGAACTGCAGATTGCTGAAATCGCCACGACGGTGGGCATCGACGACCAGTCTTATTTCACGCGCTTCTTCAAGAAGAATGAAGGGGTCACGCCATCCCAGTATCGGGAGAGCGTCACAAAAGGCACGAAAAATCCTGAATAGGGCCAGCTGTCTCAAGCCTCAAAAAGAATCTCCACGCAGAAGGAAGAGCGGTCTCCCACCCGGCCTTCCACTACCCAGCCCCCTTCGACCGGCGCCCGGAAGAGTTCCACAGTCTCACCAGGGAGGAGTTCCTTGTTGAAATTAATGCGTACGGAACGGACCCGGCGCGTACGGACTGTCTCAAAATCCAGGCAATCCATCGCCCACACCACATATTTCGCATTGTTGGCATGACCGATGAAATCGACGTCGGAATAAGCCACCACGTGCTCGGCAATCTCCTCCATCCCCTCACACGGCATCTGGACTTTGCCGCAAGGCTCTTCAATGGCACTGTCGGAGCATTGTGTATCGAGCGGCAACTGATCGGCAAGATGCTCCCGCCGGAGCAGGCGCCGGGAAGCCACGTCGATAATCAGCCAGGAGGAGGTGGCCAGCACCGCCGGTTGGCCGTCCGGCCCGAGCATCCGGAAATCCCGCACGTAAAACGGACCTTCAAACCCCTTGTGCCAAGTCTGCAGTTCGACTTCGTCCCGCCATTTCGGCGGAGCAGGGAACTCGATATGCATGCGCGACAGGACCCAGGCCGTCCCATAACGCTGAAGGTCTTCGTAGCCGAACCCGAGCGACGTGGCTGAAACGTAGGCGATTTCCTGCGCCAGGTCCATGAAGGCGCCCGGCTTCAGGAAATGCGACACGTCGGCGTCGTAGCTGGTCACTGCAAAGCGGCGGATGGTTTTCTTGTCGTTGTTTTCCATGGCTATCGGTATCCTATGGGGGTTCGCGCCGCTTTCTTCCCGAGCGAAGAAGGATTGCAGCGGATGGAGTCTTCGAGATGATGCTGGGAGACCGGCTCGTCGGCGAGGGCGGCGACCAGCGAGGCATCGTTTACGATGAATGCGATGTCGGAGGAGGCGTATCCGTCGGTCAGTTCCGCCAATCGGGTGGCATCGACGTCGTCGGCGATGGGCCGTCCTTTGAGGTGATGCAGGAACATCTGGCGGCGGGTCTCCAGTTCGGGCGCCGGCACTTCGACCAGCAGGTCGAGGCGGCCCTTGCGCAAGATGGCCGGATCGATCATATCCATCCGGTTGGTGGTGCCGATGACGAAGATGCCGCGCTTGGCACAGTTGTTCAACTGGGAGAGGAATTCATTGACCTCTTCGGGACGATGGCGGGCCGCCTCGCTTCCGCGGGCCGGCACAAACGAGTCGAACTCGTCGAAACAGAGTACGGTAGGCGCCTTGGCCGCCGCTTCCTGGAAGAGTGCGGCGATTTTTCCCTGAGTACCATGAATATAGGTGCTTCCCAAATCCGATCCGTTGACCACCATGTAGTTGAAATGTGATTCCTCGGCGAATTTCTCGGCAAAATAGGTCTTGCCGCAGCCCGGCGGGCCATAAAGCAACATGCCGTTGGGCGGCAGGAGCTTGTATTTCTGTGCCTTCTCCCGGTCGCGGAGCACCCAGATCACCCGCTCGGTCAACATCTTCTTGAGGTCTTCCATGCCGGCCACATCGGCAAAGCCGCCGCTACGAGCACCCCGCTGCATGGTCTTTTTCAGTTCCGTACTGTCGGTCGTGGCTTTCAGACCGCTTGTCGGCTCTGCCTTCTTGGGCGGCTGTTTGTCCGCTGTCTTATGCCGCTCGTCCGTCGGAACCCCGTAGAGCAGATCCAGCATCCGCTCAGGCAAGGGGCGCCGCGCTGGATCCAGCTGAAGACCGGTCAGCACCAGATTCTGCAACCCCCGTTCGCTGGCATGGAGCGCAGCCGGCCATACCGGATCGCGCCGACGGGCAGCCTGCATTTCGGCTTTCCGTTCCGCAAAGGATTCCATGCCTTCGAGCATCCGGTACCAGGGAGCCTGGCCGCAGATCAGGGTAAAGAGCAGTGCCGCTACAGAAAAGGCGTCGCTCTCCGCTGTGAAAACACCGTCCAGCGCCTCAGGTGCCGTATAGAGGAGATTCAGGTCTTCCATCGGGAAAGGCGGATCTCCCTGCAACACGTCGCCATGGGCATGGCCCAGGTCAATGAGTTTGGGAACGAGCCCGTCCGGCGTCTCCTCGAGCAGGATATTGCGGGGCGTGATGTCGTTATGGTTCAACCCGGCCTCCTGGCGGAGATAGACCAGGCCCCGGAGCACGGCCCCGGCGATCGCCCGGACTTCCCGCTCAGTAAACTTACGGCCTTCCTGCAGATACTCCGAAAGGAGTGCCCCCTTGAAGAACTGCATCACCAGATAAGGACACACCTGGTCTTCCAGGGAAACCCGTCCGTCCGCTACATATGATACCACATGTTCATGGGAGAGATTGCGGCTGTTCACGATTTCCTCCACTTCTCCGTGCACCAGCCAGGACGACGGAACAGCGGTTGGATCGAAGAGTTTCAGGAAGCAGCGGCGTCCGCCCGGATCTTTCACCACATAGTTGCTGTTGAACAGGCCATCCTTGATGAACCGTTCGACGCGGTAGGGTCCGATCGGGTAATCTGGGGACAGGCGGATCATGGTCATTTGAATTCGGCGTCGAGGCTGATCGACTTGCTGTAAAACGACAGACTGTTGACCTTCAGGCGCTCGAAGACCGCCTTGAGCTTCGGGACCGCGGCCAGGTTGAGCTCGGCACGGCCGTCCGAGAACTGTTCGACCAGCCCGGGAGGCATCTTTCCGAGCAACGTCCGGTAAGCCAGGTCCATCGCCATGTTTCCAGCCCTTCCGGCGTCGAACAGCAATACGACATGGGGAAGATTGAGGCCCACCAACTGCACGTCAGCCGATACCGTATGGGTAAGCGGACGATTGAGGACCGGGATGGGGATCGAGGCTTCATACGAGACGGTCAGCGTATCGGCACTTTTGTACTGGAGGCAGATATTCTGCCCGCTTTTTTCGCGGACCAGCCGGGCGATTTCATCGTAGGATGCAGAAAGAATCATGGGCGTCGAACAATTTTTTCCCAAATTTAACGAATGTTTCACTATTTTTGTATGGGAAGGCTGTAAATCTTTTGACGAATGAAACGTTTCTTCTTTCTCCTGCTGGCCCTGGCCGCCCTGCTGACGGGCGGCGAAGCCTGTGCCCAGCGGCTCCAGAACGGCAATTACAGTACCGTCGGCTATCTCAAGAGTGACGGTACCATTCAGGACGGCTCCTACCGTACCATCGGCCATATCAAAAGCGACGGCACCGTCCAGGACGGCTCCTACCGCACCGTCGGATACATCAAGAGCGACGGTACCGTCCAGGACGGTTCCTACCGCACCATCGGACACATCAAAAGCGACGGCACCGTTCAGGACGGTTCCTACCGTACCATCGGACACATCAAGAGTGACGGCACCGTCCAGGACGACTCCTACCGCACCATCGGCCATGCCGATTCCGGCCTCAAGCAAGCGTGGGTGGCCTGGTTTTATTTCTTCCAGAAATAGCATCGCGTCTTCTGTATCATGAAAAGAATCCTTCTATCTCTTTCCCTGCTGCTGGCGCTGGCCCCCTGCCTGGACGCCCAGTCTTTTTCGTTCGTCAACGAAAACCTGGACTACGGCATCCGCCACAATCTGTTTCCCGGCAACATCGGGACGATGACCTTCCGGGGCGCGACCGCCGGGGAGAACTATCATGTGGACGCCGCGCTCAAAGCCTCCGTCGCGGGGCTCTACACCCTCGACTGCACCTATGGCTCCACGTTCCGCCAGGATGCCGGGGTGACTCCGGTGTCCGCCACCCGCAGCCAGACCGAAAAGAAGTACTGGGCCAAAGGCTCCTATACCTGGTCCGCGCCCGGCAAGGTCCACATGAACGTGACCAAGAGCAGCCGGCCGCCCCGCAACCAGGACCTCAACTGGCCGGGCGCAGTACGCGACATGCTGGGCATGATCTGGTGGCTCCGCACCTTGGACTATAGCCACGGGACGCCCGCTGTCGGCAGCAACGCCCTGCTGCTTGACCACGATGCGCTCCCCGTGACCATCGCTTCCTGCACGAAAAAAACCATCCGTTTCAACGGGAAACAGACCCCGGTCATCGAAGTGACCCTTTCCCAGGAAGGCAAGGACGCACTCAGCCTGACCCTTACCGACGACGCCCGCCGCACCCCGCTGAAATTCGCCATCAGCCTCTCCGTCGGAACCATCCGGGGAACCCTTCGATAAAAAATGAGAGAACCATGAGTCTGACTACCCTTGCCCGACTGACTTTCGAACCCCGCCAGCGGGAGCTGGCCCGGCAGGCGCACAACGGCGATGCCGCCCAGCGGGAGGTCATCCGCTGGCTGACCCATAAAGCCAAAGATACCGAGTACGGCCGCACCCATGCCTTCGCGGCCGTCCGCAGCTATGAAGATTTCGCCGACTCTGTGCCTGTCAATACCTACGAAGAACTGAAGGAGTCCATCGACCGGATGCGCCACGGAGAGAGCGATGTTCTCTGGCCCGGCAAAGTCAAGTGGTACGCCAAGTCCTCGGGGACGACCAACGACAAATCCAAATTCATCCCCGTCAGTCCGGACGGACTGCAGAAAGCTCATTTCCAGGGTGGTTACGATTCCGTAGCCTTCTATCTGGCCAACCATCCGGAGAGCCGGCTTTTCGACGGCAAGGCCCTGATCCTGGGCGGCAGCCACGCTCCGAACTATAATCTGAAAGATTCGCTGGTCGGCGACCTGAGCGCCATCCTTATCGAGAACATCAATCCGCTGGCCAATCTGGTCCGCGTGCCGAAGAAAGAAACGGCACTGCTCTCTGATTTCGAGGAAAAGCGCGACCGGATCGCCCGGGAAACGTTCCAGGAGAACGTGACCAACATCAGCGGCGTTCCTTCCTGGATGCTCTCGGTGCTCGACCGGGTACTGGAGATTTCCGGGAAGAGCCGGATTGACGAAGTCTGGCCCGAGTTGGAGGTCTTCTTCCACGGCGGTGTAGCCTTCACGCCCTACCGCAAACAGTACGAACGGCTGATTGCATCGCCCAAGATGCACTATATGGAGACCTACAACGCCAGCGAAGGCTTCTTCGGCATTCAGGACGACCCGGCCGATCCGGCAATGCGCCTGATGCTCGATTACGATATCTTCTACGAATTCATTCCCATGGAGGAGTTCGGCCGGCGGAATCCGACAATCATTCCCGTCTGGGGCGTGGAGACCGGCCGCAACTATGCCATGGTCATCTCTACCTGCTGCGGCCTGTGGCGCTACATCCTCGGCGACACAGTGCGCTTCACTTCGAAGAATCCCTATAAGTTCGTCATCACGGGCCGGACGAAGCATTTCATCAACGCCTTCGGCGAGGAGTTGATCGTCGATAATGCTGAGCAGGGCCTTGCGCGCACCTGTCGGGAGACCGGCGCCGAAGTGCTGGAATACACCGCGGCTCCCGTCTTCATGGACGACAAGGGTCACTGCCGCCACCAGTGGCTCATCGAATTCGCACGGCCACCCGCCGACCTGGCGCAGTTCGCCGCCACGCTTGACCGGCACCTCCAGGAAATCAACAGCGATTACGAAGCCAAGCGTTTCAAGGACATCACACTCCAGCCGCTCGAAGTTGTGGTTGCCCGTCCGGGACTCTTCAGCGCCTGGTTGAAGCAGCGCGGCAAACTGGGCGGCCAGCACAAGGTGCCGCGTCTGAGCAACAGCCGCGAACACATCGACCCGCTCCTCCAACTGAACCACCCTTCCGAAACCTAAGCCTATGCCCGTCAACGAAACCGTCATCCTCGATCTCGACCAGATCGTCAAGAGCCGATTCGGCGAAAAGAAAGTGCCCCAGTTCGTTCTGAACTGGCTGAAACGCTTCATCCACCAGGACCATCTCAACGGATACCTGAGCAAGGGGTACCTCGGCGTGGAATTCGCCGAGAAATCGCTGGATTACTACGACGTCCACCTCACCGTGGAAGGGCTGGAAAACCTGCCCGACACAGGTCGCTTCACCTTTGCGGGCAATCATCCGCTAGGCGCCATCGACGCAATGAGCATCATCGGCACGATCGGCCGGAAATACAACGGCAACATCGTGGTTCCCGCCAACGACTTCCTGATGGCCATCAAGCCAATCGCCGAATACACCATCCCCGTCAACAAGATGGGCGGGCAGAGCGCCGACCTGGTGGGCTTGATCAACAATGCCTTCAATTCCGACCGTCAGGTCATCATTTTCCCGGCTGGCCTGTGCTCACGCAAAATCGACGGTGTCGTGCAGGACCTTCCCTGGAAGAAGACCTTCATCACCAAGAGCCGGATGTCACAGCGCGACGTGATTCCCATGTGGTTCAGCGGCCAGAACTCGAAGCGGTTCTACCGACTCGACAAGCTGCGGAACCTATTGAAGCTCAAGCTCAACATCGCCATGCTGACCCTGCCGGACGAACTTTACAAGTGCCAGCACAAATCGTATCGGCTGGTCTTCGGCAAGCCGATTCCCTGGCAGACCTTCACTGCGGAGAAGCGGGACGCCGACTGGGCCGCATGGGTCCGGGAAAAAGTCTATGAACTGAAAAAGGAGGATTAACCCATGAAACAGGAAGAGATCATCGCTCCGGTGGACAAGGAGCTGCTCAAGGCTGAACTGACGCAGGAACGGTTCCTGCGCGACACCAATCATGCGGGCAACAAGCTCTATATCGTGGACAACCAATGCGCGCCCAACGTACTGCGCGAGATCGGCCGGCTCCGGGAGATCGCCTTCCGCGCCGGTGGTGGCGGCACCGGCAGGACCGTGGACCTGGACGCCTTCGACCTGGACGGCGCTTTCAAGTACAAGCAGCTCGTCCTCTGGGATCCGGAAGCCGAGTGCATCATCGGCGGGTACCGCTACGTGCTGTGCGATGATGTGATGTACGACCGGTTCGGGCAGCCCATCATGCCGTCTTCGCACCTGTTCCGCTTCACGAAGCGTTACCTGCACGGGGCTTTCCTCAAGACGATTGAACTGAGCCGCTCCTTTATCCGTCCCGAATACCAGAGTTCGGAGCACGGCATGAAGAGCCTTTATTCGCTCGACAACCTCTTCGACGGGCTGGGTGGCCTGATCCTGCTCTACAAGGGGCGGATGGAGTATTTCTTCGGCAAGATGACCATCTATCCCTCCTTCCCCGAAGAGGGACTCCAGATGCTGCTTTTCTTCCTCAAAAAACACTTCGGCATCAAACAGAACGCGCTGCGAAGCCGCATCGACCGCATGGTGATTCCCAAGAAGCCGGTCCGCCTCAAACTGTCCAAGCGTTTCGAGGCCCTGTTCACGGAAGACGATTTCCGGGAAGACTACAAGATCCTCAAGCACGAAATCCAGAAGATGGGCGTCAACATCCCACCGCTGGTAAACACGTACATGAATCTCTCCCCGACCATGAAGTCGTTCGGCGCGGGCATCAACGACGAGTTCGGCGACGTGATCGAAGCCGGTATCCTGATCAAATTCGACGAGATCCATCCCGAAAAGACCCGCCGCCACATCACGCTCCCCAATTTCGAGGAGCTCCGCAACCGCTTGCGCCATCTCCTCAAGAAACACTGACCCAGGAGTCCATGCCCCCGCGCAAGTACGATACCTGCTTTTTTGAACAATATGCCCAGATTGCACTCACAGCACTGCTGGGCGGTGTGTACGGGGAACTCGTGAACCGCGACCGGCCGGACCTGCAGTCACCGGACGGCCATTCCGTGGGCATCGAGGTCACACGGGCCATGGATGAGAACAAGAAGAGTGGCGAAGCACTCCTGAAAAATCTGGCCGGCATCACAAAGTCCGGCCCGGACAGCGACGAACTCGACGAAATCCTGGAATCCGGCTATGCATTTGGTCTGCGGGGCGGCAGATTCATCGGCTCCCGGGAGTTGGAATACTGGCAGATGGCCCTTCCCCTGCGCCGGATCCTGGAAAGCAAGATCGCCAAAGTGGGCAACGGATTCTACGGCCGGTTCGAACAGATGGGACTCTTCATTTTCAGCAAGGACGACCTGGGCGAAGGCGACGCCTTCAAGACGATGAACTATGCGCTGCAACTGCAGAAATACCAGGACCAGCGCTACAATCAACTCTACCTGGCCGATGTGAACGACTTGTTTGCGTGCAATCTCGACGACGGCCTTTCCGCCGATACCCGGCTTGTCCGTTACCGGATCACCCAGGAGCAACGACGGACTTTCTACCGGGAAGCCGTGCGTCGGCAACTGCAAGCGTGGTAGAACAGCTTATTCCGTCTTGATATAGACATCCTGCTGCGGGAACGGAATCTCGATGCCGTTCTCACGGAAAGCATTGTAAATGGCTTCCTTGGCACGCGCAGGGAAAGTATAGTGTGTCTCCACCGTTGAATAGAGCGCCACGACCAGGTTCACGGAACTCTCGCCGAAACTGTCGAAACGGACGTCGATCGGGAACGTGGGATCTACAATGTCGTGGCCGGCCTTGTCCTGCGTCATCAGCGGTTTGAGTGCTTCCAAAATGACTTTGCGAGCTTTCTCGATGTCCGACCCGTAGCGGATGCCGACCGGAATCTTGAGGAACTCGTAGTTGCGGCCGCTGCTCAGGTTCCGGAACTTCTTGGTGAAGAGTTCCGTGTTGGTGAAAGCGATGTAGGAGCCGTCCTCCTCCTCCACCAGCGTAGTCTGGTAGCTTACCCGCTTGACGATGCCACGGACGCCGTCGCAGGCGATCTTGTCGCCTACGCGGATACGCCCGGCCATCAGTTGCACGCCATAGAAGAAATTATTGATCAAATCCTTCAAGGCGAAACCGACACCGGCGGCCAAACCGGTCGTAATCGTGGTGATGGCTCTGGTCGGCAAGTGAAGGATGACAAAGACGATAATCAGATAAACCAGCCAACCCAGCAGGGTGAAGAGTGCATTGGGCAACGACAGGTTCACGTCCGATTCCTTGAGGGGCAGCTCGGCGGGAGTCTTCTTCGCAATGAGGCTGCGGAGCTTGATAATCCGGGCCATCGCTTTAATCAGGTAGATGAGGTAGCGGAAGATGAAGAAGAGCGCGATGACCAGCAGGATGTTGAGCGGGGTCAGACTTTGGAACCCTTGCCGTTGGAACAAAGGCGCGCGCAGGAAGTCCGCCCCGGTCAGGGAGAGTTGGTAGGCCCGGGAAGTGAGCTGGAGACTCACCAGGAACGACAGCAGGATGGCCATCGGGACGATGACCATCCGAAGCAGGTCGTAAATCCAGGTAACTTCGATGAAGGCGTCTTTGTCTTCCAGCGGAAGGGCCGGATTCTCCACATGGAAGCGGGCTTTCCGCCGGCTCACGCGGTTCTCATAGTAACGCTTCATCAGGAAATAGAGCGTGGTGATGGTGTGCAGCAAGGCCAGCTGGAAGGTCCAGAAGGTGAAGAGGAGCACGCCGACCATGGAATAGCCGCACAAAGAAAGCACGCACGCTGCACCCATGACACCCACGGAAATCCACATATACCGGAGATCGTTCCGGTTGATTTTCGTACGGTTTCGGATATTCGTCACCGTCTGCCAGATGATGAACAAAAGCAGGGCCGGCGGGAAGATGAGCGGCACCAGGCTGGCCGGCAGGAACACGGCACGAAGCAGGATGTTCAGGAAGGCCAGCAACAGGGTGGGAATGTAGAGATTTCGGGAAGCACGGGCCTGGGAGCCGCGAACCCGGATCAGAAGGGAGACAAAAATGGCCAGTGTGAGCCAGAAGAACTGGCTCAGCAACCGATACGCCATCCGCCAGTACGGATTGCCCGGTTCACCCCGGGCGAGCAGGATGGTCAGGACAAACAGCAGGATAGCCAGAATGGCCGACAGAATGGGCCGGAACGCCCGGATGTTCTCGTTCCGGATAAACTTGCACGCCAGCATCGTGAGGACGCCGGCGACCAGAAAGGACGCCAACAGGACGATCAGGGAGAGGAGGGCATAGCGGGGAATGCTTCGGCCACTCAAAACACCAGCTTCCTCGACGGTGTCATCCGGCCGGAAACGGGCTTTCAGGTCACTTTTAACCCGATCAATGAAAGTGTCCCAGTTCTTGACGATGCTGACGACATTGACGTTCCCGCCGATGAAGATGTTCCGCTGCGTCTGGGCGTAGTTCTCCTGGGCATACTCATAGGCTTGCTTAAGCCGGCGTTCGGTCTCTGCGTAGGCGATGCTGTCCTGCAGCGCCAGCAGCACGGAACTGCCGTACATGGCCGCAAGCGCATCGGAGTAATACAGGCAACTGTCGAGCAGGGCTTGTTCTTCAGGATTCTCTTCCTGCAGGGGCGGCGGAGGCGCGAGCTCTTGCAGCAGGGTATCCGTCACCAGCAGGGAATCCATCGGGTGGCTCATATACATGTCGCGGAGCGTCTCTCCCAGCAGGGAGTAGCGGCGGAAGCCGGAGCGGGAGGCAATCAGGTACTTGTCGGACAGACTGGCTTGATCGTGGAAAGAAGCGTACACATCAGACACTTTCTCCAGCGCGAAAGCCATATCGAAGGCAAACTCAGGCTGCTGGGTATAGAGCATGATGGTGACTTCGTCGGCAGCCCGGATGATTTCAGACAGTTCCTGGCGACGTACACTGTTGTCCAGCAGCAGAGAGTCGGAAGCCAGTGCATCCTGATAAGCGTTCCGGAGTTCCGGAAGCAGCTCGGTCAGTGTAATCCGGAAATCATCGTCCGGTCCGTCGGCACGTGCCGGAAGAACGGACAGCAGGCACAACAGCGCTGCGAGAAGCCATCGGAGCTGGAAACGGATGTGCATCAGCAAGAGGGGTTAAAACTCAAAACCGATTGAAGCGTAGCCGGAAAAGCCGACGTAAGTGGTCCATTGGAGAGCGATCCGGAGGGGGCCCACCATCGACTGTCGGGCATACTCCGCACCGTAAGCCCTGACGCTCCCCATCTCAGGCCACAATTGAAAAGAATAGGCATCCTTGTAAATGCCGGCCCGTGCCGTGATGTAGTTCTTGTTCAGGAAACAATAACGCAAGTCAATCTGGCCGACCGCAACGACCGGGAGGCAATTCCGGTATCCTGTCGAAAATCCGAAAAACGGAATCTGGCGCTCCGTATAGCGGTTCGGCATGAATCCGCCGAGAGTGACCAGATGTTTGGGGTTGAAAAGATCCTCGTACGAAGTGTCACTAAGGGAATTGTCCCTGAGTGCCGCCGCCCAATCCATGCCGAAATGGAGTTTGGGAAGAATCGCAAAATGATTACCGAGAGGAATCGCTGTTTCGAAAGAAGCCAGGGCGACCAGATAGGTCGGGACCACGCCGTCTTTCGTCGTATAGGACTCCGAGGCGTGATAGATACGGTCATCCAGATCGATGGTATATCCCTTAAAGACGTAACGTCCGTCGAGCGACAGGCGGAAGCCCCGGGTCGGGAAATAACCGTCATTGAACGTATCGATCTTGAAAGTCGCAAAAGCGGAGAGCCAGTAGCTCTTCCAATCCCAGCCTTCCCATTCTTCATCGCGTGTCAGGTAATGTTCATAGGGGTCCATCTCAGCTGTGAAGCCGATCCGCATAGATCCGAGGCGCATCCGGGAGTCTTCCAGGTAGGCATCCACGGCTGTAGAAAAGAGTTTGTCATACGTGGCGGATCCCCAGCCGGAATTGGTGTTCATGACTCGTGCCCGTGCGGCTACGCCGAACGTCGGAAGACCGATCTTCGACTTGACAGCCCAATCGACGGTCAGGGCAGGATTCGTGCCCAGTCTCAGGTCGGTCGTCAGGCGGGAACCGGAGAGCCGGCGGGTGCCAAGTCCCAGGTGTACTGCGACCGCCACAGCCTCGTCGGTATCGGCGCGAAGACTCAGGGCGAAATCGTTGGTCTGGCCTTTCTGGCAATCGAACACCAGGGTAAACGGCGCCTCACTTCCTTCAAAATGGTAGGTGACCGACTGGAAGGCGTTGGTTCCGTAGATTTTATTGAGCAGTTTCTCAACCATGTCCCGGTCGTACAGGTCGGTAGCGGGGAAATCCCTGGGATGCAGGATACTGCTCCGTTCATCGTCGCTGATGCCCGTAAACTTGATGTCTTTGACCTGAACCGCCGTCTGGGCCAGGTTGATGGCGGGCGCGTGGTGGCTGACTTGGGGCTCGGCCTTGCCGGCCACGGCGGCCGCGACGGATTCAAACATCTCTTTGTGGGCGATGGCGTTCTGATAACCCTGATCGATGATGTCGTCCACGCTCGCGTCATCGAAAGAAAGCATGTTGTAACCCTTCAATTCGTGGTGCACGTGGAGATCGGTCATCTCCTTTGCAGGCTCGAAGGCGGTGGAAGACAAAAGCGTGATGGTCTGGAACAGGAAGTCCATCGGGGAGTTCAATTCGTCGAGCTCGCGACGGTTGGACATATCGGAGCCGATAATGATGTCGGCGCCCATCTCCTTGGCCAGGTCCACCGGGAAGTTGTTGCGCATACCGCCGTCCAGCAGCACTTCACCACCGCCACGGACCGCTCGGAAATAGAAGGGAATGGCCATCGTGGAACGCATGGCGGTCGTGATGCTGCCTTCCGTCCAGTATTTCGGGGCCAGCGCATATAAATCGGTTGCGACGCAGGCATACGGAATAGGCAGGTCAGCGAAACTGATGCTGTCCTGATAGCCCACGCTGACGGAACTGAGGGTATTTCGGACATTAAGGCCGTACAGATAGCCGTCCGGCATGCCGATGCCGATTTTGTTCATCGCATTCCGGAGCGACTCGGAAGAGCCACTCTGGGATTCCGCTTCGATCTTATCCCAGGCCTGCTCCTGCCGGATGCGCTCGGCCAGATCCTCGTCATCATAATGGAAAGGAATGCGGATGAGGAAACGATCACGATATTTCCGGAGCCGGTACCCGATATAGTTGTTCGGGATATTGTCCGACATCATCACGGGCCAGTTGATGTCCCGGATCAGGGAATCCAACTGGTCATGCTTGTAGCCCAGGGCGTACAGACCGCCTACGAGGCCGCCCATGCTGGTACCTGTGACAATATCCACCGGGATACCCAGTTCTTCCATGTATTTGATCACACCCAAGTGCGCCAGTCCGCGCGCGCCGCCACCAGCCAGGACAAGACCGACTGTGGGTCGGTATTGTCGGATCGAATCCATCCGGGCCCGGACCTTGGCAAAAGCAATGGAATCAGCCTCCGGATAGGCACTGGGCAGAATCTGCGCATACGCACCAACCACCAGACAGGCGAGAACGATCGTAAGGAATAGTTTCTTCATGATATAGGAATCGGCATTAATATTCAAATAAATATTAAAGATACACAAAAAAACAAAGCGATGCTCATATTCGTACAAAAAAGAATGGAAACCGGTCATTCCCGGGGTGATGCCGGCTATGTTACAAAAATGTTTGTTATCTTTGTAAAATGAACGCCAGCAAAAAAACGATACAAGCTTCGGAAGAGAAACCCGTCCTGATTACCCAAAAGGAACTTCAGGAGGCAATCAAAATGCGTGGGCCGGTCGGAAGTCTGGTCGCTGCGGCTGCCATGCGGATGATGGGGCTGGACAAGGCAAACGAGCATTACGCACGTTGTGCGGGCGGAAATGCCAATGATTTTGCGGCCCGTGCCATGAAAGAAGTGGGGGTCGGATATGACATTAAACCCGAGCAACTGGAATACGTTCCGCGCAAGGGACCTTTCATCATGCTGGCCAACCATCACTACGGCGGCCTGGACGGCATGATGACGCTCGATCTGATCGGCCATATCCGCCCCGACTACCGCACAGTCAGCACTTTCCTGCTCGGCAAGGTACCGGAGATGAAGCAGGTTATGTTTCCTGTGAATCCCTTCACCAGCGACGGAACCGGTGCCCGGGGTAATCTGACGGGAATCCGGAACGCCCTGAAACACATCAAGGAAGGCGGCTGCCTCGGCCTGTTTGCAGCGGGTGCGGTGGCCACCTATCAGCCCAGGAAAGAGCGCACTGCGTGGGAGAAGGGCATCATTGAAGACTGTCCGTGGCCGACGTCCATCGTCAAATTCATCCGGACGTGCAATTGCCCGGTACTGCCTGTTTATTTCGAAGGCGGATGTTCTGAACGTTTCCATCGGCTGGGCAGAATCCACCCGTTGCTGCGAACCGCAAACCTGGTCAATGAGACGATTAACAAACAGGGCATGCGCATCCCCATGCGCATCGGCAAGCCGGTTTCCGTTGCGGAGATGAACCGTTACGAGACGCTCGATGAACTCTATGGATTCCTGCGCAACCGTATCTACGCAATGCAGGCCGAATTTGAACCCTCGCAACAGAGCTCACCGGACCAGCAACCTATCCCTGCGCCGACCGACAAACCCTCAGAGCGGGTTCCGATTCAGCGCGTGCGTTTCGGGAACAGCTATCCGAAAGTGATTCAGAGCCTGATTGTCTGGTTCTTTAAACAGCACTACCCAGCTCCGGAGGATTGTGGAATCACAGTCCCGCGGGCCATATTTGTCCCCTATTACCGGAACGTCCGCCCCGATCAGTTGCTCTCGAAAACCGAGACATTAGAAGATTTCGACCGCTTGCTACGGGAGATTTCTGACGACGCGTACGGCCTGCCCGAGCAGATCATGACGCTTTTCAACCAGGGCGCCAAGGCCGTCAGCTTCAACACGGCCGCCGACGGTGCGCTTGAAGCCTATATTTGCATGGCCTAAGAAGGTACTACACAGATTTCCTCTTACTCTCTGTTACCGGCTGGATAAAAACCGTGACAACAAGTGGTAGGAATCTATGAGCCACTCCCATCGAGGAAAAAAAGAATCCCGCGGTTTTGCCGCGGGATTCTTTTTAACTATCTGATTGTCAGATCAATACTCTTCCTCATCGAAAAAGAAGTCGTCTTTGGTCGGATAGTCGGGCCAGATATCTTCGATGGATTCGTAGACTTCGCCGTCTTCTTCGAGATCTTCCAGGTTCTCGATCACTTCGAGCGGGGCTCCCGAACGGGTGGCATAGTCAATCAATTCCTCGCGGGTTGCGGGCCAGGGTGCATCTTCCAGTTTTGATGCGAGCTCAAGTGTCCAATACATTGTGCGTATGTGTTTTAAAAATGTTACTCTCCCGGTTTGGGGCCGCAAAGATATAAAAAAAACAATACAACAAACTTTTTTTCAATTATTTACGGCAACCAGTTGTCATCGCAACCTCTGCTCAAGTATCTTGCCAAAGTGAATAGATAGTCGCTCAAGCGGTTAACGTATCGGATCGCAGCCTTGTCCTGATCGGTCTGATCCTCGATTTGCACGGCGCTGCGCTCGGCGCGACGGCATACGGTGCGGGCCACGTGGGCCAGTGAAGAGGCGTGCGGCATGCCGGGGAGGATGAAGGCCGTCTGGGGAGGCAGCAGCGCCGTCATCCGGTCGATTTCAGACTCGAGAAAAGCGGTTTCACCTTCGTCGAGCGGTTTGAGTTTGGTGGAGCGGCCGTCATTGGCCAGGTGGGCGCTCGCGTTCATCAGATGAATTTGGATGCGGCGCAGGGGAAGGTCCTCATCTTCGGTCTCGCAACGGAGCACGCCGAGGAGACTGATGAGTTCATCGAGGTCGCCGTAGGCCATGACGCGGGGATGCGCCTTGCTCACGCGCGTTCCTCCTACCAGTGAAGTAGTGCCGGCATCACCGGTCTTGGTGTAGATTTTCATCGCTTTCTATTTTTCCGTCCCGGAGTCGGACGATCCGCCCGGCATGGCGGGCGACGTCTTCCTCATGGGTAACTAATATGATTGTATTTCCTTTACGATGGATGGCCTCAAAAAGTTTCATTACCTCTTTGGTCGTGGCCGAGTCGAGGTTACCGGTCGGCTCGTCGGCCAGAATGATGGCCGGACGGGTGACAAGAGACCGGGCCACGGCCACTCGCTGCCGCTGACCGCCAGACAGTTCGTCGGGCAAATGCAACGCCCGGTCTGCCAGGCCAACCCGCTGCAAGGCCTCAGCCGCCCGAAGCAGTCGTGCCTCCTTTCCGACTCCTGCATAAGAAAGCGGCAACGCCACGTTCTCCAGCGCGTTCAGACGCGGCAGCAGATTGAACGACTGGAACACGAAACCGATCTTCCGGTTCCGAATCTCCGAAAGCCGGTCATCGTCGAGGCTGCCGATGTCACAGCCGTCCAGCCGGTAATGGCCTTCCGTCGGTGTGTCGAGACAGCCGAGCAGATTCATCAGTGTTGATTTTCCGGAGCCTGAAGGGCCCATGATGGCGACAAATTCTCCTTCCCGGATACGGAGGTCCACTCCGTCAAGCGCCCGCACCACACTGTCGCCCGTGCGGTACAACTTCGTGACGCCCTCTACGCAAATAATCTCTCTCATAGCGTTCGTATAAAGTATCGACGGCCCGGCGGCCTTCTTCCCCCAAATCAAGGGAGAATCGGTTGACGAACAGGTCGATATGTTTCCGCTGGATTGTTGCCGACAACTCGCGGGCGTACGAGGCGACATAATCTTGCGAGGCTTCCGGATGGGCGAACGCATAGGAGATGCTCCGGTGCAGCACACGGTCGAAACGGGCCGCAATTTCCGGGCCAAGCGACTTTCTGACGGCAATCAGGCCGAGCGGAATCGGACATCCCGACGTCTCCTGCCACCAGGCGCCGAGATCCCGGACCAGTTCCAGGCCTTTGTCCCGGTAAGTGAAGCGTCCTTCGTGGATCAGGACCCCGAGATCCACCTCCCCGCAGGAAACAGCGCTTTCGATGTCGGAGAAAAGCATCGGAATCTGCTCCCCCAGACCGGGATAGGCCAGCGTACAAAGCAGAGCTCCCGTAGTGAAGCGGCCCGGGACGGCGATGCGCAAGCCAGGGCGCTGCATCACGGACTCGTCGCAGGCACGGCGGACGAGCAACGGGCCACAGTCCCAGCCCAGGGCAGATCCGGAAGAAAGCAGGGCATACCGGTCGCGGACCGTGAACCAGCCGTGATAGCTCATTTTGGTCACGTCATAGCGATCGTGCTGCGCACGTTCGTTGAGTTCTTCCACATCGTGGATATCGACGTCGAAAGTCAGTCCTTCGGTATCGACCAGACCGTGGACCAGGGCGTGAAACATGAACGTGTCATTGGGGCAGGAGGAGAAGGCCAGGGAGAGTTTTTTCACTTCGTTCAGCATGACAGGGGTTGGAGGGCATCTTGCAGATTGCGGAGGGCCAGGGGAATGTCCCAGCGGGAGCGGTCCTCCTCGCCGACGCGGTTCGAGACGGCGCGGATTTCGGCGAAGGGAATGCCGTAACGGAGGCAGGTTTCGAAGAAAGCAGCGCCTTCCATCGTCTCAATCTCTGCCTCGACGCTGCGATAACGGGCTTCCAGTGCGGGAACGGTATTGCCCGTCACTTGTGGAAGCGCTGCGAACAATTCCGGTGGTGCCGGATTGGCCAGCAGGGCGCCAGACTGACCTCCGTACTGCTCACGGACAACCTGGACAACACGGCCAACCGGGAAACAGTCGACGTAGCTGCCGGCGATTCCCAAATTGACCGCCAGGTCGAAACGCCGGCCGGCGGAGAACTCCGCTTCCAGCGTTCGGCGTGTCGCTTCCGGGCCCATTCCGCCGCAGAGGAACCGATCGTCCCCGCCGCGCCTGAGCGCCCGGGCGACATTCAGTTCAAATTCGACGGCTGCCAGGAAAAGAATCTGCATAAATGTGCGTTTAATGCTCCAAATTAAGAATATTTTCCGAAAAATGAAATAATATTCGTAACTTGCCATACTTTTACTAGCAGCCATGTCGTATCAGAAGCTGGAAATCTACAACGACCCCGTAACCGGGGAACTCGCCGACCACTACCGGGAAATCCTCAGGCTGCTCGGAGAAGATCCGAACCGCGAAGGCCTGCTGAAAACGCCGATGCGCGTCGCGCGTGCCATGCAGTTCCTGGTGAAGGGACAGGATGAGGACGGTGCGGAAATCCTGCGCTCGGCCATGTTCAAGGAGGAATACCACCAGATGGTCGTGGTCAAGGATATCGAGCTCTACTCCATGTGCGAGCACCACCTGCTCCCCTTCTACGGCAAGGCACACGTGGCCTATATCCCTGACGGATATATTACCGGACTGAGCAAAATCGCCCGTGTGGTCGAGACCTACGCCCGCCGGCTTCAAGTCCAGGAGCGACTTACCGTCCAGATCCGCGACTGCATCCAAGAGACCCTGCACCCGCTCGGCGTGGCCGTGGTCATCGAAGCCGCCCACATGTGCATGCAGGTGCGCGGTATCCAGAAACAGAACTCCGTGACGACCACCTCGGCCTTCACGGGAACTTTTCTCAAAGATATCCGGACCCGGAATGAATTCATGACGCTCATCGGCGCCAAACTACATTAGAGATACCATGAAGATCGTCATTGCAGGAGCCGGAGAAGTCGGATGCCACTTGGCCAAGATGCTGAGTGAAGGCTACCACGAAATCACCATCATCGACCACGACGAAGAGCGGCTCGCGCTTGTAAGCGAGAGCATGGACGTGCTCACGGTCCAGGGCAACCCCACCTCCATCGGCATCCTCAAGTCAGCCGGCGTGGACAAGGCGGACCTTTTCGTGGCCGTCAGTCCCGCCAAGGAGCAGGATGTGAACCTGGTAGCTGCGCTTATCGCCAAAAAGATGGGCGCCAAGAAAGTGACGGCCCGCATTAACAACGCAGAATACCTCAACTACGACAATAAACTGATGTTCACCGAACTGGGCATCGACCTTCTCTTCTATCCCGAAAAGATTGCTGCCACGGAGATCGGCGACTTGCTCAAGCAGTCCGACGTGTCGGATTTCGTGGATTTCGCCCGCGGGCAGCTGCAGATGGTCGTCTTCCGCATCGAGGAAGGGTCGAAGATGCTCAACAAGTCGGCGGCCGATTTCCCTTACCCGGCCGACAGCCTGCCCTTCCGCGTCGTGGCGGTCACCCGGGGCGGTGAAACCATCATCCCCCAGCACGACACCCAGTTCAAGCGGGGCGACATGCTCTACGTGGTCTCCAAGCGGGAATATGTGGACGAACTGATGTCCTGGTCCGGCAAACGGTATCTCGACATCAAGCGCATCACAATCCTGGGCGGCGGACGCATCGGCGAGATGGTGGCCCGGCAGTTCGAGAAAAGTGCCGAATTCGTGAAGATCATCGAGATCAACCGCGAGCGTTGCGAGGTCCTTTCGGAGAATCTTGACCGGACGCTCGTGATCAACGGCGACGGCCGCAACTCCGACTTCCTCTATGAGGAGGACGTCAAGAGTTGTGACGCTTTCGTGGCCGTCACCTCCAGTTCCGAGACCAACATCCTCGCTTGTGTGGCAGCCAAGAAGATGGGCGTGTCCAAAACCATCGCCGAGGTCGAGAACATCGAATACATCAAACTGGCTGAAGGGATGGGTGTCGATGCCGTCATCAACAAGAAGATCATCACGGCCGGCCGTATCTTCCGTTTCACCATGAGCACCAAGGTCCGCACCGTGAAAGTACTGGGCGGGTCGGACGCCGAGGTCATCGAATACATTGTCAATCCCGACAGTCCTGTTACCCGCGATGCGATCCGCAACCTCCGCTTCCCGAAAGACGCTGTCATCGGCGGCATCATCCGGGGCAACGAGACGATCATCGCCGTGGGTGACACCCGCATCAAGCCCTACGACCGGGTCGTGATCTTCTCCCTGCCGACCGCCTTGAGCCGCGTCGAAAAATTCTTTGCCTAATCATAAAACCTCCATATAACTACACAACCATGATCGAATACAAATTCAAAACTTCGGGCAAGACCCGTTCCGAACACGACCTGCTGGGTGACAAGGACGTTCCCATGGAAGCGCTCTTCGGCGTACAGACCCTCCGCTGCATCGAGAACTTCGACATCAGCCGCAACCTCCTGGGTGACCACCCGGAGTTCGTCAAGGCCTTTGGTATCGTCAAGATGGGCGCCATCCTGGCCAACCATGACCTCGGCCTGGTCTCCGATGAAATCACCAACGCCGTCGTGGCCGCCTGCAAGGAGCTCATGGAAGGCAAGCACACCGAGCACTTCCCGATCGACATGATCCAGGGCGGCGCCGGCACCTCCGCCAACATGAACGCCAACGAGGTGATCGCCAACCGCGCCCTCGAGATCCTGGGCAAGAAACACGGGGAATATCAGTTCATCCACCCGAACGACCACATCAACATGGCCCAGTCGACCAACGACGCCTACCCGACCGCCATGCATCTGGGCCTCTACATGATCCACCAGGACCTGATGGCCGCGATGAAAGCACTGGCCAAAGCGTTCCGTGCCAAGCAGCGCAGCTTCGCCAACATCATCAAGATGGGCCGTACGCAGCTGCAGGACGCCGTGCCGATGACCCTCGGCCAGACCTTCGGCGCTTTCGCCACCGCCGTCGAGACGGAAATGAAACGCCTGGATGCCGCCGCGCAGGAATTCCTCGTCATCAACATGGGCGCCACCGCCATCGGTACCGGCATCACCGCCGAGCCGGGTTATGCTGAAGCCTGCACCCAGCACATCAAGGAGATCTCCGGCTGGAAGATCACGCTGGCCAAAGACCTCGTCGAGGCTACCAACGATACCTCCTGCATGGTATGCTACCACGCCATGCTGAAGAACCTCGCCATCCGCATCTCGAAGATCTGCAACGACCTGCGTCTGCTTGCCTCCGGTCCCCGCACCGGCCTGGCCGAAATCAACCTGCCGCCGAAGCAGCCGGGCAGCTCCATCATGCCGGGCAAAGTCAACCCCGTGATCCCCGAAGTCACCAACCAGGTATGCTTCAAGGTCATCGGCAACGACACCTGCATCACCATGGCTTCCGAAGCCGCCCAGCTTGAGCTGAACGTGATGGAACCGGTACTCGTCGAATCGATTGTCGAATCGCAGACATGGATGAAGAACGCCCTCAACACCCTCCGTATCGAGTGCGTGGACGGCATCACCGCCAACAAAAAGCACTGCAAGGCCCTGGCAGAACACAGCATCGGTATCGTGACGGCCCTCAAGCCGTACATCGGCTATGCCAAGTGCACCGAGGTCGCAAAAGAAGCGCTTGTCAGCGGCGGCAGCGTCTATCAGCTGGTGCTCGACAAGGGCTACCTCACCAAAGCACAGCTCGACAAGATCCTCGATCCAAAGAATATGGTCAAACCCACGAAGGTGGAACTCTAACCCTCGTCAAAACAGCTACAGAAAGCGCAGGCTCAACGGCCTGCGCTTTTATTCTGCATTGATGGCGAACAGAACCGCTTCGGTTTTCCCGGAATGGTTCGTCAGGACGATGCGGGCGGTCGTTTCCTCCGGGAAGGTGCAGTAATACGAATCACTGCCATCGAAAGTGGCCGTGACGTTGCCGGAGAGAGAAAGGGCGGCGGTTTCACAATAGCCCGCGCAACCGACCGCCAGTTCGAGGGTCTGGCCGGGTTGAAGGATGTAGTAATTGCACAGGATGTTGCCACCTGACAGTTTGTTGTCCGTCGAAGGGGCCATCGGGACAGGCTGCCCGGCTATTTGGTCGGAGAAAGGCCGGGAACTGTCCAGATTGGCTGCAAGGTCCACCAGGCACAGCGGATCGAAGATGAAGTATCCGTTGAACGACTGCGGTTCGTACCCGGTTACGGTCAGGAAATCGTAGCGGACAAGTCCCAGGCTGTCCAGTCTGTCCGAAACACGCAGCAAGCCGTCTGCATCGTTGTCTGTCAAGGCCTTCCCGGCAATGGCGAACGATTCACGGAGCGGATTCAGGAGCGTCCCGGGCCCGCCGGCCTGCAGCGGGATGAAATCCTCGCCCAAACCGCGATACGTAACACCGGCCGCCTGCATGTAGTTGACATCCTTGGGATTGTTCTTGGTTGAAATCTTTTCTTTTACGAAAGCCAGGAAACTGGGGGTAACCGGACGGGCTTTGCTCTGCTGGTTTTCGATCAGCGACGACAGGGTCCCGATTCCCTCTTTGAGCGTATAGAGCGTTTCGTCTTTCTCATCGATAACCGTCAGCCGGCCCTCGGGGGAAACCGACACGACGGCTTTACCGGTCAACTGGTCGCCGGGCTGTATCTGCGCAGCCTTAGCCTTACCCTTGGATACGACATCCCCTTTCACCGTATAGACGAGATAGGATTGCGCCAGGCAAGTGAACGACAGGATGACACTGATTGAAAAGGTTAACAAATATTTCATGCGAACGGGACTACGTGAACAATGAATTATGAAGGAAACGATTTGAATAACGCTTTGAAAGCGCAATGAGGGAAGAACGGTACAGTTTTCTGCTTTCCAGCGTCAAAGCGAAAAGTGTCAATACAATGGCTATATCTATACAAAAGCCCCATTTCGTAAAGATGACGAATGTCAGATACGTCAGGATAACGGAAAACAGGAATAAGGTGTTCCCGGGCACGATCCTCGATTCCCGCAGGAAGGTCGCCGGCACGACGCGTTTGCCCTGCCCGGTCGCTTTTACGAGAGCCTCCACGGTAACTTGGAAAAGGAAACACAGGACAAAGGCAAGGATCCAGTTGATCCAGGAAGGGAGATAACGCACTTTCTTCCCCAGCAGCGTATCCACGGTATAAGCCTGAATCATGACACCGGGCATTTTCCCTATCGGAGAAACATGCGCATCCCTTTCCTCCCTGACACCGCCGAGTAATACTATCTTCCCTTCCAGGAAATCAGCTTCCTGCTCGATCTCATCGGGCGGAATCACGCGAAAGCCGACATTCCGGTAGTTGATCAGCCAGTCTTCCCCATGGTTTTCCAGAGAACGTCCGGCATATTGTTCCACGACAGCAGCAGGGAAAGACTTGATGACTTCCTGGCCAAGCCGGTTCTTGACGCTGAGCTTGCGGACAGGCAGGTTGTCCAAGTTGTTCTTCAAATTGGCATATCCCTCCCTGATGGATAAACTGTCTGAAAAAAAGGAATGGACCGAAGAAGTAAAGCAACCGGCCTGACTGTCGTAATCCGTCAGTTTGCAAGTGAACACCATCTTGTCGCCGTATGTCCTGACGGCTTCCACCAGCCGGGCATTCCCTCCCGCATCCGATCGCAGTCCCTCAAAAATCGCATCCACACCCATGCAGGCAGGCTCGCACAAAGCCACACGCTCCAGCAGAACAGCCAAATCACGCCTGTCTTCGACCTCGCTGATATCCACGACTGCTATCACAGGGCTCTCTTCCGATTCGCCATAATGCTGGATGTCAAAGAACAAATCGGTAACGCTGAATGCCTTCCACGCCTTGGCGACAGGATTGAGAAAAGAAAGGTTCAACGTGACAAAAGAGACCACCCCCAACAGGGCAAAAGCCCCAAGCACGATGAGCAGATGATCGCGATGGAAAAAGAAATGCCAGGGTGTTTTTGGGGAGGCCATGGTCACAGATACTCCGATTAGTGACCAAAATTAGGAAAAAATTCCTTACGCTCGATCAAGGCCCGAAAATCCGTTCCCGCATGGCGCAGGCGGTCGAGCCTGCGCTCTTCTTGATGTAGCGGTTCATGGTGGCCACGTGGGAGAAGCCGCTCAACTCTGCGATGTCCGCGGGCGAGGTGTCGGCATGCTTTCCGTCGAGCATCAACTCAATGGCATACTGCGCCCGGAACGAATTGACGAACTGGGAGAAGTTGAGCCCCCGCCCTTGCAGGGCCCGGGTGACGTAGGTCCGGTTGGTCATTGCCTCGCGGGCCACTTCATCGCGGGTCAGGTTCTTCCGCAGGAAGAGTTTCTTTCCCTGCATCAGCCGCATCATCCGTGCGTAGATCTCCTCGTCACTCTGCTCCCTTCGTTTCATTTCTTTTCCGGTATTCTTTACACCACTCTGCGGGCGTGAATCCGGTATTCCTCCCGAAAGCCGTATTGAACGTAGTCATTGAATTGAATCCGACCCGGCGGCATAATTGTGTAATCGTCAAGTCCGGATTCTGGGCATAGATCCGCATCGCCTCCCTGACTCGATAAAAATGAATAAGCTGACAGAAATTTTTATTCATTTTTATCTTAATCGTCTGCGCCAGATAGCTTTTATTGGTGTAAAGACGTTCCGCCAGGTCACCGACGCGGATGTCGGGATTGAGATAGAGTTTTTCGCGTTCGAGGACGTTGCAAAGGCGTTCCTTCAGCTCTTCCATGTCGGAATCCTTCAGACTGGGACCAGAATCTTCCAGAATTCGGTCGGCGTTGGGTATGGCCCGTTCCTGACGCGGATACTCTTTCGGTTTGGGGCGGGCATCGGATTCAGGCACCGCTTCCCCACCCCTTGCGGTCGTTTTCCGATGAATCCAGAAAAAGAGAAAAACCAGCCCCACGGTGAGGGGTACATAAGCGATCAGCAGATAAAGCGTATTCATCGTTCCGTTTTTTCTCCGAAATTACAAACAAAAAAGGCGGTTAGATCGAAGAACGATATAACCGCCATATAATATGATTTGTAAAATGCTGTCTTTGAGCTACTTCTTGATAACTTCGAAGCCGGAGCCATAGACGCCCGTCACACTGGCGACGGAAATGAAAGCCTGCGGATCTTCCTCCTTGATGATGGTAAGCAAAAATTTGAGTTCCTGCTTGCGGGCCACGACTACTAGGACGGTCGACTCCGTCTTTGTGTACCAGCCCTTTCCGTCGAGCGCCGTCACGCCGCGATGGACATCGTTGGTAATCCGGTCGGCGATTTTTTGAAAATTTTTCGAAAATATAAAGATTTGTACGGACTGCTTCGAACCCGAAACGAAAAGATCGAGCGCTACGCTGAAGACGCCGGCCATTACATAGCCATAAACCAGGTTGGCGACGCGGACGCCCCAACTTCCCTCCGTCGGGACGATGAGGGACGATCCGATAATGAAGATATCGAGGATAAGCAGGATCTTGCCCGGCGAGATGGCGCGGTACTTGGTGATCATCAGGGCCACGATGTCGGTGCCGCCTGAACTGCCGCCTTGTGAGAAGGTGAGCGAGATGCCCAGGGCGGAGAGCATACCGCCGATAATGACACTTAGCAGCTTGCCATTGTCCAGGGCGATGATCTGGATGAATTCCTGCGGGATGATCATCGGCATGAACCGCAGCAGCAGCGTCGTGACCACCATCGCATAGACGGTCTTCACGCCGAAAGCCGGACCCAGCACCTTGAGGGCGATCAACAGCAGGATGCCATTGATGATGAAGAAGGAGTAGCTCACATGGAACCCGGTGCAATACTGGATCACAGCCGAAATACCGGTGACGCCGCCGCCCACCAGCTGGTGGGGAATGATGAAGACCACCCAGGCCAGCACATACAGAATCAGGCCGACCGTGATGATCGCGTAGGACTTGAGCGTCGATAAGAATTTGTTCTGATTCATTTAGCAGACGATATTGATGATTTTACCCGGAACGACGATGACCTTGCGGATTGTCGCGCCCTGGAGGTATTTCCCGGTATTGGCATCTGCCCGGACGGCCGCTTCCACTTCTTCCCGGCCCAGGCTCTTGGGCAACTCGAGCAGGAAACGCAGCTTGCCGTTGAACTGTACCGGATACTTCACGGTGTCTTCCACGGTATAGGCGGCATTGTACGCGGGATAGGAGGCAAACGAGATGCTTTCCGCATGACCGAGCATCTGCCAGAGTTCTTCGGCGATATGCGGAGCGAAAGGACTGAGCACGACGAGCAGCGGCTCGAGAATCTCGCGCTTGTTGCAATTGAGATCGGAGAGTTCGCCCACAGCAATCATGAAAGCACTCACCGTCGTGTTGAAGGAGAAGTGCTCGATGTCGTCCTGCGCTTTGCCAATCAACTTGTGGAGCGCCTTCAGTTCAGCGGGCGTTGCCTTTTCGTCGCTCACGCAGAAGGTGTCGCGGTCGAAGAAGAGTTTCCAGAAACGGCGGAGGAAGCGGTGGACGCCATCGATGCCTTTGGTATCCCACGGCTTGCTCTGCTCGAGCGGGCCGAGGAACATCTCGTACATGCGGAGGGTATCGGCACCGTAACGTTCGCACACGTTGTCGGGGTTGACCACGTTGAACATCGACTTGCTCATCTTTTCGATGGCGCTGCCGCAGATATACTGGCCGTCTTCGAGGATAAACTCGGCCGTAGCGAAATCGGGCATCCAGCGCCGGAAGGCTTCGGTATCGAGCCGGTCGCCGTCGACAATGTTCACGTCGACGTGGATCTCAGTCGTGTCGTACTGGTCCTTCAAGCCATAGGAGACGAAGGTATTGGTGTTCTTGATGCGATATACGAACTTGCTCTGGCCCTGGATCATGCCCTGGTTGATGAGTTTCTTGAAAGGTTCTTGTTCGCAGACGTAGCCGCAGTCATAGAGGAACTTGTTCCAGAATCGGGAGTAGATGAGGTGGCCGGTGGCATGCTCCGTACCGCCGATGTAGAGATCTACGTCGCGCCAGTATTCGTCGGCCTCGCGGCTCACCAGGGCGGTATCGTTATGCGGGTCCATGTAGCGCAGGTAGTAGGCGCTGCTGCCCGCGAAGCCCGGCATCGTGCTGGTCTCAATGGGCCAGCCTTCATACGTCCAGTCCTGCGCCCGGGCCAACGGCGGCTCGCCTGTCTCGGTAGGCAGGAACTTATCGACTTCGGGCAGTTCCAGCGGCAGACATTCCATCGGCATCGCCTGCGGAATCCCGTTCTTGTAGTAGATCGGGAACGGTTCGCCCCAGTAGCGCTGACGTGAGAAGATGGCATCCCGCAGGCGGTAATTGATCTTGCGTCGACCCAGGCCATGGGCTTCGATGTAATCGATGGCGGCGGGGATGGCTTCCTTGACGGTCATGCCCGTCAGGAAACCGGAATTGCACATGATGCCTTCTTTTGCGTCGAAACTCGACTCGGAAATGTCGCATCCTTCAATCAGCGGAACGATGGGCAGGTTAAACGTCTTGGCGAAAACATAGTCGCGGCTGTCATGCGCCGGCACCGCCATGATGGCACCGGTACCGTAGCCGGCCAGCACGTACTCAGAAATCCACACGGGCACTTTCTCGCCGGTGAGCGGATTCACGGCGTAGGAACCGGTAAACACGCCGGTGACCTTGCGGGTTTCGGCGATGCGTTCACGCTCGGTCTTCTTCTTGGCCTGCAGCAGATAAGCCTCGACGGCCTCTTGCTGCTCCGGCGTGGTGAGTTTCTCCACCCAGTCGCTTTCCGGGGCAAGCACCATGAAGGTGACACCGAAGATCGTATCGGCGCGGGTGGTGAAGATCGTCATCTCGTATTCCTGATCGCCGTTGAAGACATGGAACACCATTTCGGCACCCTGGCTCTTGCCGATCCAGTTACGCTGCATCTCCTTGAGGGAGTCGGTCCAGTCGAGCTGGTCGAGACCGGCCAGGAGCCGCTCGGCGTAGGCACTCACACGGAGCTGCCACTGTTTCATCTTCTTCTGCTCTACGGGGAAACCGCCACGCACAGAATAACCTTCTTTCACTTCGTCATTGGCCAGGACGGTACCCAGTTGCGGGCACCAGTTCACCGAAGTCTCGCCCAGGTAGGCGATGCGGTACTGCATCAGCAGGTCGGACTGCTCCTTTTCGGAGAGACCATCCCAACGGCCTTCCGCCTGGAATTTGTCAATCAAGGTATCGATCGGCTCGGCTTTGTCGGTCTCGGGATTGTACCAGTGGTTGAACATTTCCAGGAAGGCCCACTGCGTCCACTTGTAGTAGGCGGGATCGCAGGTGCGGACTTCGCGAGACCAGTCGTACGAGAAGCCGATGCGGTCCATCTGCTGCCGGTAACGGGCGATGTTCTGGTCTGTGGTCTTGGCGGGATGCTGGCCGGTCTGGATGGCGTACTGCTCAGCGGGGAGGCCGAATGCGTCGTAACCCATGGGATGCAGCACGTTGAAGCCCTTCAGGCGCTTGTAACGGCTGTAGATGTCGCTCGCGATGTAGCCGAGCGGATGACCGACATGCAGGCCCGCTCCGGAAGGGTACGGGAACATGTCAAGCACGTAATATTTGGGTTTGGCGGGATCTGTCTGGGCCTGGAAAGTGTGGTGCTCGGCCCAATAGGCCTGCCACTTCTTCTCGATCTGGGCGAAATTGTATTCCATTGCGTGTTGTTTTGAACCGCAAAGATAACGATTTCCAGCCAGTTTGCTAAGAAATTATCTCTTGAGACGGAACTCCACGGGGATGACCATCCGCGTACGTACTTTCTCGCCCTTGATCTGGCCCGGAATCCACTTCGGCGACACAGAAATCACCCGGACCGCCTCGTCGTCAAGCTGCTCGTCGAGGCTGTGTTCCACTGTAACGTTCGTAACGCTGCCATCCTTTTCAATCACAAAGCCCACGAGCACCTGGCCCTGGATCTTCTGCTGGATGGCCCGCTCGGGATAACGCAAATATTTGTAAACCCAGCTTTGGAGGAAATGCTTCTCATTGGAATGGAAGAACTGGGGACGCACGTCGCACTCGCCGACGGCATAGATTTTTTCGGCCCGGGCAGCCCGCCTGGCAGGGTCGGCATTCACGGTCGCGACGTCATCCACATCGCACAGGACCAGCAGGAAGTGATAGAGATACTGGCAGGCGGACTCCATGGCCGGATAATCGACCAGACGGGGCGTATCTTTAATAGTCCTGTGCTCCCGGGCCGGACCCGTGGTGAACAGGAAGATCGGGATATTCCGTTCATAAAAGGAAAGGCAGTCGGAGGATACAGGCGGCTGCTGCACAAGCACAGGCTTGGTGACGACAGGTTGCTCCAGTGTCTGATCGAAAAGATAGTCCCGGTCGATAGCCCCGAGCTGCGTAAAGCATTGGAACGGATTGTCGTGTCCGCTGCGGCCGAGACAGTCGAGGTCCACCATCGCTTTCACCGCACCAAGCTGTTCGAAGGCCCGGTTGACAAAATACCAGGACCCGGCCATGCCCTGTTCGCCGGCACCAAACCCCACGAAAAGGACCGACCGGCGGAACAAGCCCTGGTACTGGGAAACCATCCGGGCAAGTTCAATCAGGACCGCCACACCCGAAGCATTTGCATCGGCGCCGGGGTAGAGCTGACGGACCGGCTCACCGTCGATGGTCAGGGTATGCATGCCCACGTGATCGTAACGGGCACCCACCACAATATACTCCTCCCGGAGTTGCGGATCAGCGCCCTGCACGATGCCCACGATGTTCTGCGAAGCAATCTCGCCTTGATCCCCGGAGATCCGGAAATCCTGTCCCAGACTGTCGGTCAGCATCAGGACGCCCGCTTCGCGCAACGCATCATACAGGTAGCGGGCCGCAGCCCGTTCGCCCGCGGTACCGGCCAGGCGGCCTTCCATCTCCTCGGAGGCCAAGGCCTCCACATGCTGCCGGAGCGACGGGGCCACAGCAAAATTCTGTGCGGCGAGACCCGCCGCACAGAATTCCAGCAGAAACAATATGATTAAAAACTTCTTCAACTATTTCTTGTAGAACGGCATCTTCACCACCACGGCCTTGATCAGCTTGCCGCGCACATTGATGAAGATTTCGGTGCCGACCTTGTTGAAAGGTACATTAACATATCCCATGCCAATCGCCTTTTTGACAGTCGGACCCATGGTGCCGGAGGTTACATGGCCGATCGGATTTCCTTCGGCATCGCAGATGGGCATCTCGTGGCGGGCGATACCGCGGTCCACGAGCTCAAAGCCCACGAGCTTGCGCGTCAGGCCGGCCGCCTTCTGGTCGAGCAGGAATTGCTTGTCGATGAAGTCGCCCTTGACGTCGTTGAACTTGGTAATCCAGCCCAGGCCGGCTTCCAGCGGGGAGGTCGTGTCGTCGATATCGTTGCCGTAGAGGCAGAAACCCATCTCCAGCCGGAGCGTATCGCGGGCGCCCAGTCCGATCGGCTGGATGCCGAAAGGCTCACCGGCTTCGAAGACCGCCTTCCAGAGCTGGTCGCCATACTCGTTGGGAACATAGACTTCGCATCCGCCGCTGCCGGTGTAACCGGTGGTGGAGAGGATGGCGCCGGGGATGCCGGCCACTTCAATCTCCTTGAAGGTATAGTACTCCATGGAGAGGACATCTTCCTTGCAGAGCTTCTGCATCACTTCCATGGCCTTGGGGCCCTGGATGGCGAGCTGGCAGGTGGCATCGGACGCGTTTACAAGGTCCTTTCCCACCTCGAGTCCGAACTTCGGGGCAATGCTGCACAGGTGATTCCAGTCTTTCTCGATATTGGCGGCGTTGACGGCGAGCAGGTATTTCTCCGTGCTGAAGCAATAGGCGATGAAGTCGTCCACAATACCGCCTTTGCCGTTGGGGAAGCAGGTGTACTGTGCCTTGCCCGGGAAGAGGACGGAGGCGTCGTTGGAAGAGACATACTGCAGGAACGGCAGGGCCTTGGGGCCCAGAATCCAGATCTCACCCATGTGGGAGACGTCGAAAACGCCGACACCTTCCCGCACGCAGGCGTGTTCCTCATTGATTCCCTTGTATTGGATCGGCATGTTGTAGCCGGCGAACGGAGCCATCTTCGCACCCAGCGCGATGTGCTTCTCTGTGAAAACGGTATTTTTCATATCTGTTTGTGTAGTTTTTGATTCGTGTTGTAGATCCAGGGATCGGTGGGGGCGATGCCAAGCTTCTTGATGGCCGCCATGTCACGGCGGACGACCTCCAGGGTGTCGCTGCCCTCCACGCAGACCACTTTCAGGCCGTTGCGGAAATTAAAAGTCCGGACCTGGAAGCCGTTCTCGCGGAGCTTCTCTTCGAAAATCCGCGCACCTTCGTCCTCCCGGAAAGCGCCGGCCACGGCATAATAGCGTTTCGGAACGGCGGCTGCCGCGGCGGCAGCTGCCGCCTGCTCCGCCTCAATCCGGGCCTGCTCCGCCTTTGCGGCGGCAATCGAGTCGCGCACGGCCTGCTCACGGGCTTCCCGGGCCATCCGAAGGACGGTCAGGTCGGCAGAGGTGGGTTTGCCCAGCGAGGCACGGATCCAGTCGCAGCCTGTGCAGGAGAGCGACAGGACCGCCAGGGTCAAGGCAAAAGCAAGCGCCTTATTCTTGTATCTTCGCATAATTTTGCAAAGATAACAAAAAAAGGATTACTTGCTCGACTTGACGCCATCCGGTGTGCAAAGTCTTAGCGGCGAAGCTGTTCATTCCCGAGGATGACACCGGCCAGCGCTCCGGTATGGGCGCCGTCCTTGATGGTGTGGACGCCGTTGACGAAGACATGGGCGATGCCTGCAGGGAAGGTGTGCGGCTTGGCGTAGGTCGCCAGGTCGGCGATCGTGCCGGGATCGAAGATCGTGATGTCGGCCGCGTAGCCCGGAATGAGCATCCCGCGTTCGCGGAGCTTGATGCGCGAAGCCGGCAGTCCGGTGCATTTCCAGATGGCCGTGGCCAGATCGAGAACCTTGTCTTCCCGGACGAACTTTTCGAAGAAGCGGGGGAAAGTGCCGTAAGAACGCGGGTGCGGCAGCTCCTTGCCCAGCGGTCCTTCGGGCGAATAGACGCTGCCGTCAGAGGCGGGCATCGAGAGCCGGTGCGCATAGATCATCTTGAGATTTTCTTCCTTCATGGCGAAGGTAGCCTGGTTGACTTCCAGTTTTTCGGAAATGAGCAGGTAGCGGATCATTTCCCATTCGTCCATGCCGGAAATCTTGCAGCACTCGGCCAGGTTCTTGCCGGCATAGACGGCGTTGGCCGGGTCGTTGCAGCCGGCTACCACCACTTGCTGCGGCCCGCCGAAGCGCTCGAGGCGGCTGTAGGCATACGCCTTGATCTTCTCGCAAGCCTCCGTGTCGTTCAGGCGAGCGTAGATGTCTTCCGACGTGCCGTCCCGCAGTTCAATGGGGATAAACGACGTAAACCCCGTGGAGAAGGCGGTGTAGGGATAACGGTCGAAGGCGATGTCGATGCCTTCGGCGTGGGCGTCGTCGATTTTCTTGAGCATCTGGCCGATCTTGTCGAAGTTGGCCGGATTCTGAGCCTTCAGGTGGGAAATCTCCAGGCGGGCGCCGGAGAGGCGGGCAGCCTCGATGGCCTCGTCCATGGCTTCGAGCACGTGGTCGTCCTCATTGCGCATGTGGATGGTGTAGAGTGCGTTGTGCTTGGCTACGACTTTGTTGAGTTCCACCATCTCCCGGGTGTCGCAATAGCAGCCAGGTGCATATTCCAGACCGTAGGACAGGCCGATGGCACCCAGGCTCAGCTGCCGGTCGAGGATTCGGCACATCTTCTTGAGATCCTCGTCGGTCGCCGGGACATTGTAGGGGCCGACGACCGCCTCGCGCACATCGCCGTGTCCCACGAGACTCGAGTAGTTGATACCGATCTTGTTTTCCGTCAGCCGCTGGTAGAAGCCGTCGATGTCGCGCCAGGCCGGTCCGCCGTGGCGTGGCCGGTCCTTCCGGCTTTCCCAGGCTTCGTCGGAATAGACGAACGGGCAGTAACCGCAGTTGCCGCCCACCTCGCTGGTGATGCCCTGGTAGATGCGGCTGTCTCCCTTCGGCGCGTCGAAGAGATTGGTATCGGTGTGGGTATGGATGTCGATGAAGCCCGGCGAGATGACCAGTCCCTGCGCGTCGATCACCGTATCCGCGTTGGTCCCGAGATCCTTGCCGATGGCTGCGATCTTGCCGCCCCGGATGGCGATGTCGCCCTCGATCGGCGCCTTGCCGTCGCCGGCATGGATGACGCCGTTCTTGATGATCGTGTCGAAGGTGTTGCGGGTAGTCACCTTGCAGCCGGTTACGCCCGTGAATCCGAGGGCGGCCGCCCCCAGCACGGAAGTCTTGAGAAAATCTCTTCGGTTCATGTTATTGCGTTTTGATATGATCGGTTTGGAACGTGGCCATCGTGCCGTTCTGGTCATAGACCAGCAGCGCTTCGAGATCCGGCCTCCCGGCAAGGATCTCCCGCGCCCGGTCGAGACCCACCACCATCATCCAGGTAGCGTAGGCGTCGGCCGTGGCGGCATCCTGCGCAACGACGGTAGCGCTCAGCAGGTTGTGCGACACGGGACGGCCGGTCGTCGGATCGATGGTATGGGCGAATTTCTGCCCGTCCTCCACATAGAACTTGCGGTAGTTGCCCGAGGTGACGATGCCGCAGTCGGTTACTTCGAGGATGGCCTGCAGGTCGCGTCCTTCTTCCATGTTGCCGTCTTCCGGCCGGTCGAGGCCGACACGCCACAGGTTCCCGGCGGCATTCTTTCCCTTGCAAAGGATTTCCCGGCCGATCTCCACCAGATAGTCCGCGCAGCCGAGCGAGTCTAGGTACCGGGCCACCACATCGCACGAATAGCCCTGGGCGATGGCGTTGAAGTTCAGCCTCATGCGGGGATCGTCCCGGACCAGGTACGTGCCGTCGGCGCGCTCCTCCAACCTGAGGCGGTTCATGCCTACAAATGCCCGGATGGAATCGATGGCCGCTTGGGTAACGGTCCCTTTGTTCGAGAAGCCGAATCCCCAGAGGTCGAACAGCGGGGCGGCCGAAGGGTCGAAGGCCCCGTCCGTCTCTGCCCAGATCTCCTTCGAACGGTTGAAGCAGCCGATGAACAAGTCATTCAGGGGAAGGTCTTCCCCGGCATTGAGGCGGGAAAGGAGCGACCCTTTGTTGTAGCCGCTCAGGGTAAAATCGATGGCGAGCAGCCGGCTGTCGATCTCCGCACGGAGCGTCTGCTCACCGAGACCGCGCACGGGACGACAGATCACATGGTACGTCCCGCCTTGGGCGAAGCCTTCGATGCGGACATAGGGCGCATTGCCGCTGCAGCCGCCGGAAAGCAGCAGCAAAGAAGTCAGCAGCAGGAGGACGGTACGGTACATTTCTTGCAAATTTACGATTATTTGTGCATCTTTGCAAGTTGTAATACCGCGTAGTCCGATGAATCTGATTAGAAAAAATGGCTGGCTGACCCTCGTCCTCGCCCTCTTCTGCGGGCTGGTTGCCTGCAAGGAGGAGGAAAAGGAGACGACGCTGCCCTCCATGTCCGGAACCGTCACTTTCGACATCCCTCATTATGTGCTCAAGGGTGAAACGGTGACGATGTCCGCTTCCGGCATCATCTATCCGACCGAAGTGTATTACAAGTGGTATATCGCCGGGGTCTATTCCGACACGCTGTCCTTCCGCACCGTCACGGTGCAGTTCCCGGACAGCATCGGTGTGTTCAAAGTCTCCGCCGCCGCCAATGCGCCTGGCTTCTACAACACCTTCACTACGCAGGATGTAACGACCATCGACACCACCTGGAACGCCTCGCTCACCGGTCTTCGACGCAGTGCCGACTCCTTCGTGGACGTGCGTGACGGCCGCAGTTACGGCTACGTCACCCTGAACGGACTGGACTGGTTCACCCAGAACCTGGCCTGGCAGGAACGCGGCATTCCGTTCAAGGCCTCCAAGGCCACGGCGCCGCTGTTCGGCAGTTTCTATACCTGGGAGGAAGCCATGGAGGACGGGGGCGTCTGTCCGGAAGGCTGGCGAGTACCGACAGAAGACGACTGGATTTCCCTCTCCGCTGCCCTGAACGGCGGCACACCGCTCGACTTCTTCGGCAACTGGCCCGGTCTCGGCGAGAAAGCTTCTGTGGACGCCCGGATGAATGAAGCGCGGATGTGGCCCTACACCCCCGACAACGTCCATTCCAATGATGTCGGTTGGAACGCCCTGCCGATGGGCTATGCGTTTGCCAATGCCGGCGGCGATACCTTCAACGGCGTGAACGCCTACGGTTGCTGGTGGAGTGCCACGGAGAAAAATGAAGACCAGGCTTTCTACCGGTACATTTACAGCGACAGCCCGGATTTCCCGATGAGTTATACGTTGAAGAATGACCTGCGCGCCAGCGTCAGATGCGTTCGAACGCATCCACAATCTTCGTAACGAGCGGGTGCCGGACGATATCTTCTTTCCCGAATTCCACAATACTGATTCCCTTGATGTCGCGGACCAGTTCCACACCGCGCATCAGGCCTGAGTCGCTCTTGTTGGGCAGGTCGATTTGCGTGGCATCGCCTGTGACGATGAATTTGGCGTCGCTGCCCATGCGCGTGAGAAACATCTTCAGCTGCCCGAGCGACGTATTCTGGGCTTCGTCGAGAATGACGAAGGCCCGGTCGAGCGTCCGGCCGCGCATGTAGGCCAGGGGCGCAATCTGGATGATACCCTCTTCCATGAACGACTGGAGCCGCTTGGCGGGAATCATATCGCCCAGCGCATCGTAGAGCGGCTGAAGGTAGGGATCAAGCTTTTCCTTGAGGTCGCCCGGCAAGAATCCAAGCCGCTCGCCCGCTTCCACGGCGGGACGGGTAAGGATAATGCGCCGCACCTCCCGGTTCTTCAGTGCACGGACCGCCAGGGCGATGGCGGTGTAGGTCTTGCCACTGCCGGCAGGCCCGATGGCGAAGACCAGGTCGTTACGGGCGGATTCGGCAACCATTCGTTTCTGGTTGGGGGTGCGGGCCTTGATAGGCCGACCTTCGTTGCTGTAGAGGATAATGTTGTCGCCGCCGGGGCCGGTATTCACGGGACCTGCCTCCGCGCTCCGGTCACTGCCTTCGAAGAGAGCCTCCACGTCGTACTCGGTAAGCACACTTTTGACCATCCGTTTCTGGCGCAACCGGTTGATCTTCTCCTCGAAGTCGTCGAGTTCGCTCTGCGGCCCCATCAGGTAGATTTCCGCCCCGCGGGCGATGGCCTTGATCTTGGGGTAATGGGCGGCCAGCAGGTCGAACAGGCGGTTGTGGATGCCGTAGATGTCGATCGGGTCGATTTCTTCCAGGACGATGGTTTTTTCCATAGGCGCTTACAGTCCGAATTTATGTTTGAGGTCCGTCCATTCACGGACCATTTTGTCGTATTCTGAAGGATCGAGCCAGCGATCACGGGTGCCGATCCATTCAAGGATGGGGATCACGGTGTAGTTCGCTTCCAGCATGTGCTTGCGGGAACACCAGAGATAGGTGGGAGAAAAGTCCGCCACGTGAATGTCATCCCCGTCGCAGACAAGTGTCAGCGAAAGGAGCATGCCGATTTGCGAATACGGGAAGGGCTGGTTCGAAACAAAGTTGCCCAGCGACCAGGCTACGGGCCGACCGTCTGCCCTGGTTTCCACGGGCTGGACCACGTGCGTATGGGCTCCGACGATGGCATCGGCACCTTCCCGGAAGAACAGGTCGGCCCAGTGCCGTTGCGAAGCATTGGGTGTGAGTTGGTACTCTTCGCCCCAATGGGGAAGCGCGATCAGGAAGTCCGCGCCACGAGCCTTTCCCCGTGCCAGCACCTCCTTGATCAGCGCGGAGTCAAGCCGGTTGATGTGATAGGGCGGAGGAACAGGCAGTCCGTTGGTGCCATACGTGAAATTGGCCAGGGCGATGCGATGGCCGCGGATATTGAGGATCAGCGGGTCGTTTTCAAATTCTTCTCCCGCCGACCGATAGAACCCCGTGAAGGGAACCCCCAGTCGGGAATAGTGGACATACGTGCTGTCGAGTCCGGCCCGACCCCTGTCGCAGAGATGATTGTTCGCTGTCAGGAAAACCGTGACGCGACTGCGTCGTGCCTCGTCGGGAAGGGCCGGTGGCGCCGAAAAAAACGGATAGCCGGAGTAAGGCCGCACGCCTACGGGAAACTCCATGTTCGCTACCACCAGGTCGGCTTCCTGGAACCAGGGCTGGACATATTGGAAATAGGACCGATAGTCATAATCGGCCGGGTTGGCGGGATTCCCGCCATGCCGCATCGCGGCCGTAATCTGCGGTCCATGCGACATCACGTCGCCGATGAAGACGATCCGGACGGTGTCGGGCTTGCCCGCAAAAGCGGCTTGACAGAGCGTCAGGCCGAGCAGCCATGTGAGCAATTTCCTTCTTGTCTGAATCATTCGTTTGGTTTTGGATTGTAAAGTTAATCTTTTTATGGTCACCGTCAACGGGAAAAACAGGCTAACGCTTGCTTAACACACAACAATCCCCTGCGACACTGGTGGTTGCAGGGGATTCTCCACAAAAAGTTAAATTTTTCAGAAATGGTACTTCAGGCCCACTTGCAGGATGCCCTGCATGCCGGCACCGATTTCCGCAAAACCGCAGAACTGGCGGCCGAGTTCCATACCGATCAGCGACAGCTGGGCGGTGGGCAGCCAAAGGTTGCCGCCATTCTCCTCCATCAGGTTGCCGTTGATGCACATCACACCGAGACCGGCCTTGGAGTACATGCCGAAGATGTCGCGGCGGAACCAGTTCAACTTGGCATCAACCATGGCGAAAATGATATTGGCCGAAGCAGCCGTCATGGAACCGGTCTTATCCTGGAGCTGGACACTCAACCGGTTGAAGCCTACATTCCCGCCCACAGCAAAAACAGAGCTGGTATGGTAAAGATAACTGGCATTGATGATCCCTTTGGAACCGCCGCTCCGGATGGAGGCGATTTCCTCTTGGGTCTCGTCGTCCAAAATCCGGGCGATACCGAAGACATCGATAAGCGTGTTGATCGAAGCGCCGAGCAGGGAGACGCCATAACTGGCGGAAATCTCGTTGGGTGCCCACTCGTTGATGTTCTGTGCCCGGAGGGTCGGTGATGCCAGCAGGCAACCCAGGGCCAGCATGGCGACAAATAATTTTCTCATCAGTTCACTAAAGAATTAAAGTTTGTTCGTACTGTATTTTTCGGTCTGCTCGCGAATGAGTTCGTCGAGCACACCCGGATCGAAGTAGTTGATCCGCATGGCTTGTTTGACAGAGGCGAGGGTCTCGGCGGCCGCAGCGCGTGCCACTTCTGAACCCTTGCGGAGCACCTCATAGACATACGGGATGTCCTGCTCCAGTGCCTTGCGGCGGACGCGGATGGGTTCGAGCGTTTCGTTAAGGACGGCGTTCAGGAAATTCTTGCACATGACGTCGCCCAGACCGCCCGCCCGGTACTGCGCCTTCATCTCGTCGAGATTGTGGAATTCGAAACTGACTTTGCGACCCTTGAAGCAGTCGGCGTAACGTTCGAAATGCTCCGGACGGCAGAAAGCGTCGAGGTAGGTGAAAACCGTGTTGCCCTCCACCTTGCCGGGATCACTTACCTGCAGGTGGCCCGGATCGGTGTACATGCCGCGCACCTTGGCGGCCACCTCTTCGGCAGAATCGGACAGGTAGATGCAGTTGCCCAGTGATTTGCTCATCTTGGCCTTGCCGTCTGTGCCGGGCAGGCGCAGGCAGGCCGCATTGTCAGGCAGCAGGATTTCCGGCTCCACGAGCGTCTCGCCGTAGGTGGCGTTGAACTTGCGCACGATCTCACGCGTCTGCTCGATCATCGGCTCCTGGTCTTCGCCCACCGGGACAGTCGTCGCCTTGAAGGCAGTGATGTCGGCCGCCTGGCTGATGGGATAGCAGAAAAAGCCGACGGGTGTGCCGGCCTTGTTGTCGGCACCTTCCGCATCGTTGAAACCGCGCATCTGGATCTCCGCCTTGACGGTAGGATTGCGCTGAACGCGCTGCACTGTCACCAGGTTCATGTAAAAGAAGGTCAGTTCGGTCAGTTCGCTTACCTGCGACTGGATGAAAAGGACGGACTTTTCGGGATCGAGGCCGCACGAGAGATAGTCGAGCGCCACCTCGATGATATTCTGCCGCACCTTCTCCGGATTGTCGGCGTTGTCGGTCAGGGCCTGCGCGTCGGCAATCATGATGAAAATCCGGTCGAATGCGCCGGAGTTCTGCAGTTCCACGCGACGGCGCAGCGAGCCGACGTAGTGGCCGATGTGGAGCCTCCCGGTGGGGCGGTCACCCGTCAGGATAATCTTTCCCATCGGCAGATCAGTCTTTGATGGTCTTGAGCTTCTCGCGGATCTTCGCTTCGATCTCGTCGGCCAGCTGGGGATTGTCCTGCAGGAGCTTCTTCACCGCGTCACGGCCCTGCGCCAGCTTGGAATCCTCATAACTGAACCAGGAGCCGCTCTTCTTGATGACATCAAGTTCCACACCCAGGTCCACGATTTCTCCGATATGCGAGATCCCTTCGCCGAAGACGATGTCGAATTCTGCCTTCTTGAACGGCGGCGCCATCTTGTTCTTGACGATCTTGGCGCGGGTGCGGTTGCCCGTGGCATCGTCGCCGTCCTTGAGAGTGGTGACGCGGCGCACGTCGATACGGACGGACGCATAGAACTTCAGGGCATTGCCGCCCGTAGTGGTTTCGGGGTTGCCGAAGAGGATACCGATCTTCTCGCGCAGCTGGTTGATGAAGATGCAGCAGGTGTTGGTCTTGGCGATGTTGGCAGTGAGCTTGCGGAGGGCCTGGCTCATGAGGCGCGCCTGGAGGCCCACCTTGTTGTCGCCCATTTCCCCCTCGATCTCGGCTTTGGGCGTCAGGGCGGCCACGGAGTCGATGACGATGATGTCGATGGCGCCGCTGCGGATCAGGTTGTCCGCAATTTCAAGGGCCTGTTCGCCGTTGTCGGGCTGCGAGATGAGCAGCGTGTCGATATTGACGCCCAGGTTGACGGCATAGGTGCGGTCGAACGCGTGTTCGGCGTCGATGATGGCGGCAATGCCGCCCTGTTTCTGGGCTTCCGCGATGGCGTGGATGGCCAGCGTGGTCTTGCCGCTCGATTCAGGTCCATAGATTTCGATGACGCGGCCCCGCGGGTAGCCGCCGATGCCCAGGGCGTGGTCCAGGGCGATGGATCCGGTCGCGATCGTCGACACTTCCTGGTCGGGCTGGTCGCCCATCTTCATGATGGTACCCTTGCCGAAATCCTTCTCAATCTTGGCAATCGTAGCCTGCAGGGCTTTCAGCTTCTCCGCGTTCTTCCCGGCGCCCGTTGTCATTTCTTCATTTTCTTTTGCCATACAATTTGTTTTGTTTAAGGGTTAATGGATCGCTGACACGTTCCGTCTATTACGCAAAGATACAATTTTTGTGGGAAATTGGATTGGTTTGTAGTATTTTTGCAAAAGGACAAAAGACGCGCGTCATGAAAGCGGTTTTATTGGGCAGAACGTGTGCGGAACTGCAGGAAATCGCCCTGCAGGCGGGTCTTCCTGCCTATGCAGGGAAGCAGCTCGCGCAGTGGCTGTACCAGAAACGCGCGACGGACATCGAAGCGATGACCAACCTGTCGAAGGCAGCCCGTGCTGCACTCTCCGAACGCTACGAAGTGGGGCGCACGCAGCCTGTCGAGGCCTTCACCTCGCGCGACGGCACCCGGAAGTATCTCTTCCCCACCCGGGTCCCCGGCAAATACATCGAGACCGTCATGATCCCGCAGTACGAAGACGGTTCGGAAGGCGGCGTCGCAAGGGCCACCGTATGCGTCTCCTCACAAATAGGATGCAAGATGAACTGCCGCTTCTGCATGACCGGACGCGGCGGCTTCCACGGTCACCTTTCCGCCGCGGAAATCCTTTCCCAACTGATGAGCATCGACGAGGCCGGCCAACTCACCAACGCCGTGTTCATGGGAATGGGCGAACCGCTCGACAACTGGGACGAAGTTTCCCGGGCCCTCGAAGTAATCACTGCCGACTGGGGTTTCGGCTGGAGCCCGAAGCGGGTCACGCTCTCCACCATCGGCGTGCTGCCTAATCTCAAATGCTTTCTCGACGAAAGCCGCTGCCACCTCGCCGTCAGCCTGCACGATCCCTTCCCCGAAGAACGGGCCTCGCTCATGCCCGTCCAGCAGGCTTGGCCGATACAGGAAGTCATCGGCCTGATCCGGCAGTACGATTTCACGGGACAGCGCCGCGTCAGTTTTGAATACACGATGTTCGCCGGCGTCAATGACACCCGCCGGCACGCCGACGCCCTGGCACGGCTTCTGCGCGGCCTGCCGTGCCGTGTCAACCTGATCCGCTTCCACACCATCCCCGACTCCCCGCTCCGCACCTCCGGGCCCGAGGCTATCGCCGCCTTCCAGGCCCGGCTGCAGAAGGCTGGCGTTACCACCACGCTCCGCGCCTCGCGCGGCGAAGACATTCTGGCTGCCTGCGGCCTGCTTGCAGGCAAAGGACTCAAAAAGAATACGCAAACCTCATGAAACGTTTCCTGGCTTCTATCCTGTTCCTGTTGCTCCTCATGCCGGCACTCCGTGCCGAAGACACCGATCCGGCCCCCGCACCGAAGCGGCCGCGGCCGAAAGTGGGACTCGTCCTCTCCGGCGGCGGAGCCAAAGGCATGGCGCATATCGGCGCCCTCAAGGTGCTCGAAGAACTGGACATCCCCATCGACTATGTGGTGGGCACGAGCATCGGCTCCATCATCGGCGGCATGTACGCCCTGGGCTATTCCGCCGACGAACTCGACTCTCTTGTGCGTGCCCAGGACTGGAATCTCCTGATGAAGGACCACGTCGCCCGCCGCAACATCTCCTACGCGTTCAAGGAAGACAACGACCGCTTCCTGTTGACGATTCCCTTCTGGAACCGCAAAAACTTGAGTGAAGAGACCGCCGCCAGTCAGCCGGAGCAGGAACAGCCCGGTATCCGGGGCTTTCTCCAGAACATGCCCGGTGCATTGGTCGAGGGGCAGAACCTCGACCAACTCTTTACCAAGCTGTCGGTCGGTTACCAGGACGACATCGATTTCAATACACTGCCCATTCCTTTCGCCTGCGTGGCGGTGGACCTCAACACGAAGGAAGAAGTGGTGTTTCATCGGGGTGACATCGTGACCGCCATCCGTTCCAGCATGTCGATTCCGGGCTATTTCTCCCCGGTCCGCATGGGCGAAATGTACCTGGTTGACGGCGGCATGATCAACAACATGCCCGCCGACGTGGCCAAGGAGATGGGGGCCGACTATATCATCACGGTGGACCTGCACCATTTCAAGAAAAGTACCCCCGATAACGATCAGACGATTCCGGAAATGCTCAACTCCCTGCTCAATCTCATGAACGGCGAGAAGTATCAATCCGGACGGGCTATCTCCGATATCATCATCGAGCCGAACACCAGTGCCTACGGCGTCCTCGATTTCGACGAGCATAGTGTCGACGCCCTGGTCGACAGCGGCCGGGTCGCTGCCTTCCGGACGCTTCCCCAGCTGCGATCACTGGCCGACCACCTGAAAGAATATCCTGGAACGGACCGCCTGCGCCCGGCCAAAGCCATCGACCTGAACCGCGATTCCGTGCTGATTTCCCAAATGGAGATCCATGGCACCGACAGCGACGAGATGGCTTGGCTCCTTTCAAAAACCGATATCGGACCCGGCAAGGTCATATCGGGACAAGACATGGACGAGGCCATGGACTTTTTCTACAACACCCGGTGCTTTACCAAATCAACCTATGACATCGCCGGAAACCGGAACGAAGGTTACCGGCTCAAGATCCACCTGGATCCCCAGAAAGTCCACGAAGCCGACCTCGGTTTCCGCTTCGACAGCGAGGAGATGGCCTCCATCCTGTTGGGCGTCAGCTTGAACAAGCGCAAGCTTTTCGGTTCGAAACTCGGTCTGGAGATGGAGCTCGGCCTCAACGCAAACGCTACCCTCAATTACAGTTATACCTTCCGCAACCTGACCCGCCTGAACATAGCCGCCCAATTGTATCATATGAACATGGACGTCTATGACGACATAAACCTTTTGAAAGAAGGTGACCAGCCCTATGAATATGGCCTGGACCACTCGGAACGCGCCAACCTCTTCCGTTCGGAACTCAACTACCAGATTACCGGCTGGCGGAACGCCGACATCCGGATCGGCGGCCGTTACGACAATGCGGAATACCGGGAACTTTCAGCCATCAATTTCATTGACATGCACTATTTCGAACAGGCCGTCAACGGATTCGGTTGCTGGCGCTTCGACATCCTGGATGACAGTTACTTCCCGACCCGCGGCATGAATCTGAGAATTGAAGGCGGCGCTTATTACGGCTGGGGCCATTTCGACGACGGTGAGGGAAATAACATCCCTTACAACAACGTGTTCTATGAAGGAAAATTGGACTTGAAAGGCGCCATCCGGCTCGGCGATCGGACGACCCTCATCCCCCAGACCTGGAACCGCGTCCTGTTCGGTGAAACCTTCGGGTTCTACCGCAACTATGTCGGCGGCACACGGTATGGCCGCTACACAAAGACGCAGATGCCGTTCATCGGCCTGAACAACACCTATCACGTTTACGACAAGGTGCATATCGCCCGTGCCGATCTGCGCTTCAACCTGTTCAGGCAGCATTACTTGACCCTCTATACCAACTATCTGTACAGCTGGGATCTGTTGAATCAGTCTTTCATGGACGAGCATCACTTCGGCCTGGGAGCCGGTTATTCGATCAATACCATCGTCGGGCCGATCCAGTTGATCCTCCACTGGTCCGACATCTCCCGGAGCCTCGGTATCCATTTCTCGCTGGGCTTTGATTTCTGATGTCCTTCCCATGAAACGCCTGCTCCTCTTCCTTCTGCTCCTTCTGGCACTCCCGACCTTCGCCCAGCGGCCGAAAGTCGGCGTGGTGCTGTGTGGCGGCGGAGCGAAGGGTGCCGCGCATGTAGGCGTACTCAAAGTGCTTGAAGAGAACGGCATACCCATTGATTGCATCGCCGGGACCAGTATGGGAGCTATCGTCGGCGGCCTTTACGCCATCGGCTACTCCGCGGCGGAACTCGACTCGCTGATCATGGCCCAGGACTGGAACTACGTGATGAGCGACCGGATCCCCAGAAGAAACACCTATTTCGAACAAAGGAAATATCAGGACAATTACCTGCTCCGCATCCCTTTCGGGGCCGGCGACTACAGCCGGCTCGGTCCCCGGCCACAGCCCCGGCGCGGCGAGGGCGGCTCACTGCTCGACAACATCCCGATCGCGATGGTTAACGGGCAGAACATCTACAATCTGTTCACCCGACTGTCGGTGGGCTATCAGGACTCGCTTGATTTCTCCCGCATGCCGATTCCTTTCGCCTGCGTGGCCGTCGATCTGATCGGCAAGAAAGAGGTGGTGTTCCACGGCGGCAACTTCGTAGATGCCATCCGCGCCTCGATGGCCATTCCGGGCTATTTCTCTCCGGTACGGCTCAACGACATGGTCCTCATCGACGGCGGCGCGCTCAACAACTTTCCGGTGGATGTGGCCAAAGCGATGGGGGCTGACATCATCATCGGCGTCAAACTCGGCGAACTCAGCGATGAAGCGCCGGAAATCAACAGTATCGGTGATTTGTTCAACGAGGTGCTGGACCTTTACATGGATACCAAGTATCCCCAGGCCATTTCCCAGACCGACATCCTCATCACCCCTGACATCAAGGGCTTCAGCACGCTCAGCTTCGACACGAAAAGCCTGCGCACCCTGATTGACAACGGAGAGAAAGCCGCTCGGGAGAAACAGGCCGACATCGCAGCCATGAAAGACTGGCTCGACCGCTCCGAGCAGAACTTCATCGGACCCATCAAGCAACCCGAGAAGTACCGGAAGGCCGTCCGTCTGGACCGCGACACCATCACGCTGGGCCATGTTTCGTACAACGGGCTCACGGCACAGGATGCCCAGTGGCTGCTCCGCAAAAGTCCGCTCAAGGCCGGAGAACGCATCAGCGGCAAGACGCTGGACGAGGAAGTGTCGCGCTTCTACAATACGGCTGCCTTTGCCTCGGTTACCTATCAACTGCAGGGACACGAGGACCCGTACGACCTCCAGTTGAACTTCGTGGGCGGACGCAAGTCCGGGTTCGGAGCCGGGTTCCGGTTTGACAATGAGGAAATCGCTGCCATCCTGCTGGGTGTCGGACTTAACGAAAACGCCCTCTACGGCTCCAAACTTTCCCTTACCGCTAAACTGGCCTACAACATGCAGGCAGCCGTACAATATTCCTACGCGTTCAAGTCACTGGCCCAGTTCAAATTGACGTACAACTTCCGTTCTTCCGACCTGAACATCCTCAACAAAGGACTGCGCAGCAACATGGATTTCGACGAGCACTCCTTCTCGGCCGCCTTCTCCACCGTCAAGGCCCGCGACATCGCCATCGACCTGGGCGGACGGCTCGACCTCTACGACTACAACAGCCTGCTCACCGAAGCGGAATCGCTGCCGACCTACGACATCGACCTGTCCCGCGACAAGTTTTTCAGCGCTTTCGTCCGCTTCCAGTTCGACCGCCGCGACCAGGAGTATTTCCCGAGCCGGGGATCGAATTTCGACGGATCGTTCCGCTACTATCTCAACCGGCTCTTCAGCGAAGACGGAGACTTCAGCGCAGCCCAGATCCACTTTTCGACCGTAATCCCGACCGGAGGCCGGCTGGCCTTCATCCTCTCGCTCGACAACCGCACCCTCTTCGGCAGCAGAGTGCCGCTGGCACATGCCAACATCATGGGCGGCAACCTCGCCGGCCGATACATGGACCAGCAGATTCCTTTCCTTGGTTTCGGTTACACCCATGTTTTCCAGAACGTACTCTCGATTGCCTCGCTCGACGCCCGTTACCGGTTCCTCGACAACCATTATGTTTTCGCCTCCGGCGCTTTCTCGCTCGACTTCCAGGGCTTCAACGACCTCTTCGAACCCAATCTCGTGACTGGAGCCCGGCTCGGCTATGCCTACAACTCTTTCATAGGGCCGCTCGCCTTCAATCTGTTCTGGTCCGACTACACACACCGTGTGGGCGCCTCCATCAGCATCGGTTACAATTTCTGACATGGACCCTGAAACCGGTCGTATCCTCAACCGTCTGATGCGGCAGTGTGCCGCCCGCGAGTATTGCTGCAACGACATCCGCCGCAAACTTGCCGCTCTGCCTTCTCCTGAAGCCGCCGAAGTGCTGGAGAGGCTCTGTCGGGAAGGATATGTGGACGACGCACGCTACGCCCGGGCCTTTGCGCGGGACAAAAGTGCGCTTCAGGGTTGGGGAAATCTCAAAATTAAGTTAGCTTTGCAGCGCAAAGGCATCGGAGAGAGCGCCATCGCCGAAGCCCTTTCAGAAATTGACGGCGCAGCCGCCACGGCCCGGCTCGAACAGGTACTCGGCGCAAAATGGAAAACCCTGCAGCGGGAAACCGACGCCCGCCGGCGCGAAGCCAAGTTCTTCCGCTACGGCCTGGGCCGCGGTTACAGCTACGAAGAAATAAAACGGATTTATGATCACCTCAGAAGAGATTAAAACGGTTAAACAGCGGATAGAGACGTTGGGGAGGTTTCTTTGACATCCCTGCAAAACGTGCAGAATTAGCTGAAAAACAAGCCAAAACCACCGCGCCCGACTTTTGGGACGACCCGAAGGCCGCGGAAGCATTCATGAAAGAAGTCTCGTCTGTCAAATACTGGACAGACGGCTACGACGCCCTTGAAGCCGGGCTCTCCGACTTGGAAACTTTGCTCGATTTCGGGGAAGACGCGGCCGACGACATCGATGCTGCCTATCAGGATCTGGTCGGCAAACTCGAAGCGCTGGAGATGCGCAACATGCTGGGTGCAGAAGGCGACAATCTGGGCGCCGTGCTGACCATCAACTCCGGTGCGGGCGGCACCGAGGCCAATGACTGGTCGTCGATGCTCATGCGCATGTACACCCGCTGGGGCGAGCGCAACGGCTACAAGATGACCGTCACGGAACTTCTCGAAGGCGACGAGGCCGGCATCAAATCGTGCACCATCCAGTTTGAGGGAGACTACGCCTACGGCTACCTCAAGGCCGAGAACGGGGTTCACCGGTTGGTGCGCATCTCCCCCTACAACGCGCAGGGGAAACGGCAGACCACCTTCTCCTCCGTTTTTGTCTATCCCCTGGTAGACGACACCATCCAGATCGAGATCAATCCCGCCGACCTGGAATGGGACACTTTCCGCTCTTCCGGGGCGGGCGGCCAGAACGTCAACAAGGTGGAAACGGGCGTGCGCGTGCGGCACATCCCCACGGGCATCACCGTCGAGAATACGGAGACCCGCTCGCAGCTCGACAACCGGCAGAACGCCCTGCGCATCCTCAAATCCCATCTCTACGACCTGGAACTGAAGAAGCGTCAGGAAAAGCAGGCGGAACTCGAGGGCCAGAAGAAACGCATCGAATGGGGTTCTCAGATCCGCTCCTACGTGCTGCACCCCTACAAGATGGTAAAAGACCTGCGCACCGGCTATGAAACCTCCGATACGCAGGCCGTCCTCGACGGGGACCTGAATGCCTTCATGAAGGAGTTCCTGATGCGGAACGACCTGTAATACTGGGGCGCTGCCCCAAACCCTGCCGCTTCGGCCTGCGATTACACAAGGCTCTTACAACGGCCTACGCTAGCGGCTGATGCCGCACTTCTAATACTGGGGCGCTGCCCCAAACCCTGCCGCTTCGGCCTGCTATTACACCAGGGCGCCATCGCATAAGCCGGCCTTCTGGGCCCGGGCAACAATAGAACCCAGTGAACGACCGTGACGGATTGCGATTTCACGAATTGCCGCCAATGCCGACCTAAAATTCGCCAGTTCAGAAACAAGTTGACGCGTCTCCTCGTCAGTCCAGGGCTCATAGGCATTTAGATTCTCTATTTGCTGTGAGGGATCGGCCTTCGATGGTTCCAACAAACCGATTTCAATCAGTTTCTTTTCGACATCTCGCCTCAGACGGCCCAGATAGTTGGCACATCCTTCTATAGGATACCCCTGCGAATGGAAACGTCCCAAGCGATCGACCTCCTCCTCGGTCCACGGCTTACCTTTTCGGGAAAGGTGAAGAGCAATCTCTCCGGCTTGAATCAATTTAATCCGGATTGCATTGTGTGTCCTTCCCTGCAACATTGCGATTTGTTCTACACTTTTTCCATCTTGAAACAAGGTAATCACAGTTTGTCTCTCTTCTTTCGTCCATGGTTCATTAAAACGAGAGGCTCTCTGTCGAATCTCTTCCAGCTGCTCGGCAGACATGTTGTAATAGGTACTCATTGTTTTGTTGTTTGCGTATCTGGAACAAAAGTAATGTGAGTTTCGTCTTTTTGAGTTACAAAAGAAAAAAATCGAAAGACGTAATTATATGATTGATAACCAGGCTATCCATCTCATCATTTTGCATGTTTTTACTTTAATTTGCCTCTCTTTTTGAGAAAATGAGAAATCGGAGATACGACTCGCCTTATATTTGACGGAATACGCGGAGGTTGCACGATTAAATTCGCAGAGTCTGCTCAAAACATCACTTCTTATGCCGCGATAAGAAGAATTACGACCTACCGATTCTATCGCGGCATAAGTCACTAAGTCAATGACAATCCCTACAGTTTTCACGCTGATTCCGAAATTCTCTCGGTGAGCAAGACGATCCTCACTGCTCACGACGACCTTCTTGTACTGCCCTCGGGGAGCAAATCAGCTCCAGCTGCTCACCGCGGCCGTCTTGCGCTGCCTCCGGTGAGCGAACAGGCTTCCCTTGTTCACGGCGGCCCTCTTGCGGTGCTCTCGGTGAGCAAACCGACCTCCCACGCTCACCGCTCACCCTCTGGGCTTGCGGCCTTTCTAAATCGAGCGGTGCTTGGGGGTTTCCTCGGCCAAAAGGGGGAAATCAGTCACGTACCCAAACGAAATCAATCGGTCGCGAGCTCGAAAGATGTCTATTCGTCTCGAGCCCGAAATGGGTCTGTCAGTTGTGATCCCGAGAGGTCATTGACTGTTCGCTTTCCGAGGCCGTAGTAGTCGTCGGGGAGCAACAGAGTGTGAATGAGAAGCCACACATAGTATTGCCCGCTAACTCTGATATGACCATTTAAGGTCATTTTTCAGACGAGAAACGGATGATTCTTCTGTCTCGTCCGTCTCGAGGACGGAAAATCAGGGAAAAGACGCAGATTTCGTCTGCGAAACGGACCGAGCGGCGCCGTCATCCGCGTCGCGTACAAACAAGCGGCGCAAAACCCAGGCGGTGAAAAACCCAGGCGGCGCAAAACCCAGGCGGTGAAAAACCCAGGCGGTGAAAAAAGCTGTGGCACTTATGTGATTGCAAATCAGTATATTCCTAAAAATCGGTTGCGTAAAAATACGCAACCGATTTTTAGGAAATAGCTGACTGTCAGTATTATAAATGCCACAGATCTAGCCAGGGATCAGCTACTGACAATCGACAAAAGCGCCGAAGGTCTATTTGAACTTCGCGAAGAAGTCGTTGCCCTTGTCGTCCACGAGGATGAAGGCGGGGAAGTCTTCGACGCGGATTTTCCAGATGGCTTCCATGCCGAGTTCCGGATACTCCACGCATTCGATCGACTTGATGTTGTTCTGGGCCAGGATGGCGGCCGGACCGCCGATCGAGCCGAGATAGAAGCCGCCGTGTTTCTTGCAGGCGTCGGTTACCTGCTGGCTGCGGTTGCCCTTGGCCAACATGATCATGCTGCCGCCATGCTCCTGGAAGAGGTCGACGTACGGGTCCATACGGCCCGCCGTGGTGGGGCCCATGGAGCCGCAGGCCATGCCGGCGGGCGTCTTGGCCGGACCGGCGTAGTAGATGGGGTGCTCTTTCAGGTACTGCGGCATCTCTTCGCCGCGGTCGAGGCGTTCCTTAATCTTCGCATGGGCGATGTCGCGGCCGACGATGATGGTACCGTTCAAGCTCAAACGCGTGCCGATGGGGTACTTCGTCAGGATCTTGCAAACGTCGGCCATGGGCTGGTCGAGATTGATTTTCACGGCATTGCCTTCGCCAGCCTGGCGGAGGGCTTCCGGAATCCAGCGGCCCGGATTGTCGTCGAGTTTCTCGATCCAGACGCCGTCCCTGTTGATCTTGCACTTGATGTTGCGGTCAGCTGAGCAGCTCACACCGAGGCCGACAGGGCAACTGGCGCCGTGACGCGGCAAGCGGATGATGCGCACATCGTGGGCCATGTATTTGCCGCCGAACTGGGCGCCGAGGCCGATCTTGCAGGCTTCTTCCCACACCTGCTTCTCCAGTTCCACGTCGCGGAAAGCACGGCCCGTAGCATCGCCGGTGGTAGGCAAATTGTCGTAGTATTTGCAGGAGGCGAGTTTCACCGTGAGGAGGTTACGCTCGGCGGAGGTGCCGCCGATGACGAAGGCGATATGGTACGGCGGGCAGGCTGCCGTGCCGAGGGTCTTCATCTTGCCCACCAGGAACGGAACAAGGGTGCCGGGATTGAGGATGGCCTTGGTCTCCTGGTAGAGATAGCTCTTGTTGGCGCTGCCGCCGCCCTTGGTCACGCAAAGGAAGCGGTACTCCATTCCCTCCGTAGCCTCGATGTCAATCTGGGCGGGCAGGTTGCACTTGGTGTTGACCTCTTCATACATGGTCAGCGGTGCGTTCTGGCTGTAGCGAAGATTCTCTTCGGTGTAGGTCTTGAAAACGCCTTTCGAGAGAGCTTCCTCATCGCAGAAACCAGTCCAGACCTGCTGGCCTTTCTCGCCGTGGATGATGGCGGTACCGGTGTCCTGGCAGAAGGGAAGTTTACCTTTGCAGGCTACTTCCGCATTGCGCAGCATCGTCAGGGCCACGTATTTGTCGTTCTCGGAAGCTTCGGGATCGTCGAGGATCTTCGCCACCTGGGCGTTATGAGCGGGACGCAGCATGAAGGAGACGTCGCGGAAGGCGGTGTTCGCCAGGACGGTGAGCGCTTCGGGCGCCACTTTCAGCATCGGCTTGCCTTCGAAATCGCCGACCGAGACCCATGCCTCGGATCCGGGAATCTTGTAGTATTCAGTGGTGTCTTCACCCAGCTGAAACATCGGAGCGTATTTGAATTCCATATCGTGTAGTTAAATGTTTCGTATTCTGCAAAGATACATAAAATCGGGCACGCTGTCAAGCGGAGATGATTTCAGTATAGTCCCGCGGGAAAGGCTCTCCGTAGACAGCTTGGTACTCTTTCTGGAAGTTGGCAAAGACCTGGCGTGACAAGATATTGTTGCCTTTGGCACGGCAGGCCTTGCACTTGAGAGCGAGCGCCGTTTCGTTGAGAGGGTCGAACTTGTTGATGGCATCGCAGCTGTCGAGCACCAGATCGGCCTGGCTGCGCAAGTCCAGTCCCAGGGCAAAGTGCGTGAGGACGGAAAGGATGGAGTCGGTGACATCGGCCTTGAGGGGATCCGCCCAGAGCTCGTTGAATCCTTCGAGCAGGGGGCCGTACTCGACCAATGTGAACAGCGCTTCGATCTGGGTCCGGGTCAGTTCGCCCGCCTTGACCAGATCGATGAAACGGTAGTAGTCCACCAACTCCGAAGGGGCTTCCAGAGACCAGCGCCCCTGTTCGCTGCGGATCTCGCAAGTCCCGACATCCCGCAGCAATCCCCGCAGTTTGAAGAGGGAAACCGAACGGTTGTTGATGGCACTTTTCTCGTCTTTGTCGTACCAGAGGATATTCTTGATCTGTTCGGAACTGATGCCGCCTTTGGGTGTGTGGCAGATCAGCAGCAGCAGGAGTTCTCGGAGAATGGGCGAGAACTGGGACGTGATGTCGGCGCCATCCGCCGCAATGACCCGGAAACCGCCAAACAGGTAGATGCCCGTTTCCGCGTTGCGTTCGCTGTTGACATAGCGCCGCGATGAGATGGCGACCGGCTCCGCAGTAACGATTGTTTTCTGTTTCTTCCTTCGGGTGTACAGATAGACGAACAGCGCCAGGTCGCCCAGCAGTATGCCGATGCTCAAGGCCAGGACCGGCCAGGAGGTGCGTTGCGTCGTGTCGCGGCGCACGTCCAGCGAGATGAGCCGGAAATCTTCGCGCCCGTCGGGCAGCGGATTGAACTGCAGGCTGCGCTGGCTGAGATACACGTTTTCAAAACGGCAGCTGTCGCGGCCGCAGCGGACGATACACGAAGAATCAGCCGCCGAGAAATGGAAGTGGAAATCGATCAGCCCCGGTTCTCCTTTTTGAAACGGCAGGCGAAGCCTGTGTTCCTGTACCGAAAAAGCCTGAAGCAGGTAGAGCCGGGCTTCCGCCGTGGTATCCCGATCCAGCAGGAACGTGTAAAGCAGATAGTCGCCGAACGTGACGCTCAGCAACTGCCCCTGCCCGGAAACGTCCGGACGCTCCATATCCTCGACGACAAGGGCAACGTCTACCGGCGTCTGGGCGAAAAGTGGGCAGAACAGGGCCCAACTCGCGAAAATGGCTGTCAATAAGCGTTTCAAGGCGAAAAACTTTGCAACAAAGATAAAAAATAAAACAAAATTAATCTATTTGTTAATCCGTTAATTTAGTATGCTAATCTACATTTGTCTTGAAATGCAGTTCGCGAGCCTCCTCATAGCCCTCAATATTTTAGCAGCAACCATCTGGTTGCTGCTAAAAAACCGCAATGCCGCCCTCATCCTGATCCTTTTCGGCATGCTGATGACGCTGGTCGGCTGGTTGCTCGACCTGCCCGGCGTCCGGCAGGAATTCAGCACGTACGTGTTTTTTGAATTGCACGCGTGGGCTACGCGCGTGTTCTCCTCGCGTCTGGCCGGGAGTGGCCTGATGGTGATGCTCCTTTTCGGCTATCTGGAGTATATGAAGACGCTAAAGGCCGACAGTGCTTTCGTTTATGTGACGCTTCAGCCTTTGTCTGTCCTTCGGAACAATCCGAATCTGGCCTGCCTCATCCTGATTCCGATCGGCACGCTGCTTTCCTATGCCTTGCCTTCCGCAACGGCGGTCGGCCTCCTGCTGGTGGCTACGCTCTATCCCGTCCTCCGGAAGATCGGCATGAGCAAGATGAGCATCCTCTCCATCATCGTCGCCACGACCCTGCTCGACCTCGGCCTGAATTCCCCGAACGCCAATCGGGCCGCGGATTTCCTGGGGATGGAGGTATCCGCCTATACCCGTTACCAGATGCAGGTAGTCATCCCGATCCTGATCATCATTACGGCTGTCTATTATTTCTTCGGCCGCTACAAATCCCGGAAAGAAGGCTACGACACGCCCGTTCCGGCCCGCCCTGCGGATGACAATCTGGCCTGGAAAAAGGATGCGCCCCTGTACTATGCGCTACTGCCCGTGCTGCCGCTGCTGCTGTCCCTTGTCTTTTCCTTTACGCTTCCGCGGGAGTCCGCGGATTCTTACCTGTCGGGCATCAACGGGGCCATCCTCCTGTCGTTCCTTGTCGCTGGTCTCATCGACGCATTTCACGTCCGCTCCTACAACAAGGCCCTCACGTCGATGTCGGTCTTCTGGCGCGGCATGGGAAACGGGTTCGCTTCGGTGGTCGTGATGATCATCGCCGCCGACATTTTTGCGGAAGGGCTGATGCGGATGGGCGTCATCGACACGATGGTGTCGCTGGCTGAGTCGGTTCGCATCGGCAAGACGGGCATTACTGTCATGCTGGCCGTGCTGACGATGTTTTCGACTGTCATCACCGGCAGCGCGACGGCCTCTTTCGCCGCTTACGGCGCCATTGCGCCGAACGTCGCGTTCCAATTCGGGGCCGACCCGCTCCAGGTCGTGCTTACCGTTCAGTTGCTGACCGGCTTTGCCCGGGCTCTCACCCCCATTTCCATCGTGATCATCGCGCTCGCCGAGGCCGTGGATGTCCCGCCCATCAAGCTGGTCCGTTATCACCTCGTTCCAGTCGCCATCATCTCGGTGCTGACGCTGATTTACCTGTTGACCATCACATTGATCTAATATGCATAAACTGACTCTCTCCGCCTGGTTCCTTCTTCTGGCCGCCGTCCTGCTGCAGGCGCAGCCCCACGCCGACCTGCAGAAGAAGGTGTATCCCAATCCGGAAGGCATCACCTTCACCACGCCGACGCTTTCCATCGACGAAAACCGCTTCGCTTCCTACGAAGAGATCATGGCCTGGCTCGATGTCCGCGCCCAGGATCCCCGAATGACCTCCACGTTGATCGGAACCACGACGAAAGGCCGTGCGGTTCCGATGTACCGTCTCCACAACGACGCCAAGGGTCCGAAAGTCAAAGTCTGGCTGCAGGGTGCCATTCACGGCAACGAGCCGGCCGCGGCCGAAGGCCTTTTTATGCTGACCGATTATCTCCTGCGCACGCCCGAGGGCGGGAAGCTGCTCGACCGGATGGATGTCTACATCCTGCCGATGGCCAATCTCGACGGCTACCTGGCGAATAAACGGGTTTCCGGCGACGGATACGACCTGAACCGCGACCAGACCAAGTTTGCCGATCCGCAGAGCGTGATGATCAAGCGGGCCTTTATGGAGGTCAATCCCGACGTGGCGGTCGACTTCCACGAATTTCAGCCCAACCGGCCGGTGAAAGTGCATTCCGAAGAGCCCAATGCCATCCTTTATTACGATGCGCTCTTCCTGCCCACTGGCTACCCCAACGTGCCGCAGACGTTGCGCGACGCGACGATCCGCCTCATGGAGGAACCGTGCGCCGCAGCCCTTGACGCCATCGGCTATTCGCATTTCGAATACTTTACCATTACCCAGCGTGACGGCGAAATGGCCTTGACGCTCAACGCCCGCAGTCCACAATCGAGCTCGACCTCGTACGCCCTGTCCAACGCCATCTCCTTCTTCTTGGAAATTCGCGGCATCGGCCTTGGCCGCCTCTCGCTGGAGCGCCGGACCTATTGCGGTTTCACTGTCGCCAGGACCGTTCTGGAAAGCACCTATGCGCACCATAAGGAGATCCGGCGCATCGTCCGGAAAGCCATCCGGCAGACGACGAAGCGGAAAGATCCCGTGACGGTGCTGTTCCATTCCCGCGAAAAACGCGTGCCCGTGACCTTCCTCGACGTGGAGAAAGCCGCTCCGGCCGTGCTGGAAGACGTCCTCGTGCTGGATGCCCGAGAACCGCAGGCCGACCTCGTGCGGACCCGCCCGGTCGCCTACCTGCTGGACGCTTCGGAAACGAGGGCCGTCGAAAATCTCCGGACACTCGGCCTGACCGTCGAACAGTTGGACGCGCCGAAGCGCTGCCGGGTGGAAACCTATCGCGTGACGGAACGTGAGGAGGCGGACACGCCTTGGGAGAAAATCCGTCGCGTGACGGTCCGTACGGAAGTCACGCCCCTCGAAAAAGAGTTCCCTGCCGGAACGTAC